>OHCS01000483.1_pt1 | contig 22565 bp, 28 predicted proteins | sample 1566741 | NCBI WGS metagenome assembly OHCS01 (sample SAMEA3879604, study PRJEB24766) | human gut metagenome | biome: human-associated habitat; feature: feces | place: USA | collected 1985/1987 | reverse complement strand
CTGAAATCAGCATTCAAGAGCTGCTTGTGTTCCAGGTGTAATTTGGCTTCAATAGTGTGGTTAGCATGTCTCAGAATCGCATCGTAGCCTTTCCAGAAGCGGTTGAATAATCCGTTTTCTCCGACGAATGTCATCGAGATATCATAGGTGTGTCCGTTCTTGTCAACAACCTGGCCGTTGGGTCCATAACATCGGGGACTACCACAGGGGCGTGCTGTTGGCAGGGAGAAGCAAAAACAGAGTGGAGATGTGTTTTCTGACTTCTCCGAGAGGTTTACATCAGAGCTTGAGATATTGGTATACCGGTGGATCTTGTTGAATAGATAGGCAGGGCATTCATAGTTGTTATCCGGATCCTCCCACTTAATAGGTAGGCATTCGTCTACGGATGAGATATCTTCGTAGTCTATGTTAGACTCCTTATCCCAGGGAAAGAAGTCTAATGATACTACTTCAAGCTTCTGTGTGCGAAGGTTACGCACGCAATAAGTACCATCCCTGTTGGTATAGCTCAGATATCCGTCCTTCCGGTCTCCGACAATATGCCCGTATGGTTTGAGGAACTTATCAAGGGAGTCGGCTGCAGGAGAAGCGACTAACAGCGGATATGGGCCACTGATCGAAGTTGCTGCAGACAATTTCAATTGTTTGGGGGTATTGTAATTCATGATAGGTTCGGCAGCCTTTAGTTTAGACCAGTCTTGTGAAGCCGGAGAAGTGATAATGTCCTTGATGAACCTGAGCCGTACAGTCTTTGTCTTTCCATTGACGAAATAGACCATTCCAAAGCGGCAGTAAAGCGCCTGCAGGAATTCGTTTATCGTGCAATCCGGCATGAGGTCCGAATAGTCGATAAACCCTTTGACACAACAGTCTGCAGCATTGTTAAGTACAACCAGACGTGCGAGCTGCGGGTGTGTGGTGAATGGGTTCTCTGTGACACGATATCCAAAAGTGCTGAAGATATAATCAAGCAGCCAGGACACTTTCAGAAAAGGAGTGATCCCGTAACCGATGGGTACTGAAGTGGCGACAGCTTCACTGTTCATCAGATAAGTTTCTGTCCGGGCGGCACCGTTTAATTTGTATTTTTCACCTTCTTTGATGATAGAGTTTAGGTATTCCGGATAATAAACGTCTGCATCATTTTCTTTGGTTCCCGGTATGGCTACGCAGATCTGGAAGACATGGAACGGAGTATCTGTCTTTCGGTCATTCATAATATCATCGAGGTAGGCGATAACGTCTTCAACTCCATTTTCCGGACTATACTTCGGTAGCCCTTCAAAAGATCGCAGGGTTACGGAGTTCCAGATATTGTAGATTTCGGACTCGTCAAAGCCGATATTCGAGACAATGCCGGTACTATGCGAGGCTTGCGTGATATTCATTTTTCCGATCCGGTGGTAGATGCCATCGGACACGGTGACCCGTGCATCTTCAACCGGTGCCTGATCAGTGTCCAGACGGTTGATATGATTAATCAGGCGAAGGTTATTTTTAGATGTCGGTATTGTGGTGGCGATGGATTGCGATCCCTGGTCATTGAAGACAGGAGAGGTGTCTTCGATTTCAATATTGAAATCAGAAGGCAGGTCGAAAGTTCCAGATTGAGTAGTGATCTTTACTGACATGGCTATTTGTTTTGTTTGGTAAATGCTTTTTTGATTTTCGGTCCAGTTCTTCAGCGTCTCGCAGATCCCGGAGTACAACGTAGGCTTTCAGATGTTTCAAAGTGGCAATAAGTGAGCGCAGCTCTGCGATCAGTTGGTTGATCTTACCTTCATCTTGAGAGGTTGTTTCCGGGGTAGGTGAGGAGATAGCATTGTAGGATCCTGTCTCTACCGGTGTGTAGTTTCCAGCTGCACGTTGCGGTACCCGACCGCTCCGCGCATCTTGGATCGCATCGATTACCAGCGGATAATTAACATGCTTCTGCAGGCGTGCGAGATCTTCCGCATTGATAATAAGTTCGTCTCCACGCTCTGAAATCAGAGCCGTCCGGTGTACAATACCGGTAGGAGCCGGACCGATATAAGGCACATCCCGATAGGTTTTCCCGTCGTCTTCGCCGATGACATCATAATTTCCGGTTGCCCATTGGCGAACGGTTACGTTGGCGGTTGGAGTCTTGTTTTCGGTATCAGAAGCGGAGCTGGAACTTTTCTTTCCACCGATCAGGGCTTTCAATCCGGCACGAGCTGCAGCAATCGTTCCGCCGATAACAGCAGCCAGGGCCGCACCGGTTGCGATACCTAAGAAACCTTTGCTACCTATTTCACGGGCTTGGGCTTCTGCGATGGTGGTGATACCGATACCGGTTAATCGTATCAGTTCTGCATCGATCATGGTGGTTAGTACATCAAAGACGATATCGACCATAGAGTCACCGAAGTTTGCCAGGGCGTTTTCCTGCCCGGCGATAACGTTGCCTATTGCTTCACCAAAGCCATTGGCATACTGCATCATGGCGGTATGTTGTTTCTTACCGCTGGCAGTCTGTTTTTTGGCAAGGTCTTCGGCCATTTTAGCCTCTTTGTCGGCTGCTTTCTTTCGTTCCTTCAGTTCTTCCTGGACACACTTCATCTTGAAATCAAAGAGCTGCTCTTCGATAGTCTTCCTGGCGTCAGCATCCAGCCCGGCAATCTCAAGAGAACGTTGCAGGTGCATGATAGCCAGTTGATCTTTGGCATCTTCATAACTTTCCTGAGTGTTCAGATTTTCATCACTTTGGTTGATGAACACTTCCTTCAGATCACGTTGTTGCTTTTCATAGAGTTGCTTTTCTTCCTCGATGGCAAGCTCAACGGCTTTCTTTCGCTCCTGAATCTGTAGGTCATCGAGCTGTTTTTCAGCGTCGGCAGCTTCCGAAGTTCCTTTGCCGGCTAAATTGATAACCCGTTTGAAATGTTCCGATTTCAGATCCAGCATTTTGGTTTCATACTGTTTTTCTGTTTGCAGTTCTTCGCTGTGTCCTTCCGCATATATTTTCTTGATATCGGCCTGTTGTTGGGCATAGAGTATCTTTTCTTTTTCCAAAGCGGCTTTGCGGGCTTTTTCTTGCCCCTTTTCATCGGCATTTCCACCATTATCACCTTTAGGTTTAGGCTTATTAGCAGTTATGACTACTTCCGGGAGTTCATTCTTTGGAGTCTTTGGCATCCAATTAGCATATTTCTTTTCGACACGACCGATCTCCTTTTCCATCTTGTACACATTTCTAATGTATTTCTCCATGTCAAAAGCAAAATCACTACCTAAAGACTTTTTGCCGAGATATTTAGCCTTGATAGTGTCATAAGCCTGACCGAATGCTTTTTCCCATTTCATGCCAGCTTTGTTATATTCTTCTGTGGTTCTTTTGATGTCATCAATGGCCATGTTGGCTAATTTACCATTACCTAATGTTTTTTCTAATTGAGAACGCATTTTTTCGATGGCATCAATCTGTGTTTTGGCAAACCCTTCATCACCAAACCAACCTTCTTCACCTTCCATGAGGGTCTGTATTTCTTCATTTTTATACTTTAAAGCAATTTGTTCAACAAGAGATTTATTAATACGTTTATAGGCTTCGTTAACTTCATCCAGATTACTTTTTTCTGTTAACAGGTTTGGTAGGTATGTACCATATTTATCATTAATATCTTGAATAATATTACGGCGTTCCTGACTACCTTCAGTTGTTTTATTCAGTGCGGAGAACAATGTATCGAGTGAACGTTGTTCAGTGAGTATTTCTCCGTTCATACGTTTCATTGCATCTGTTACGGAATTAGTACGACCGAGAAGTTGGTAAAGACCTACACCTAAAGTCGCTACTAATGAGACTATGATAGCAAGTGGATTAGCTTTTGTTACAGTATTAAACAGGCGCATAGCGGCTGCTGCTCTACTTATATTACCGGTTAATGCTAACTTTGCTGCAGATAACAGCAAGACTGCACCTGATAGAGCTTTGTGCCATATAACCGACAACTTATCAGTAGCAATGCTGGCTAACTTGGCATTTTTAAGGCGTGATTCATAGATTGCTGCAAGTTTGACGGCCGTATAATAACTTACTATAGCTGTAGTTAGGGTGATGATGATTCCCATGTTTCGGGTGATGAAGTCCACTAACTTGATAAATTTGCCTCCCCAGCTCACAACACCATTAATAGATTGCACGATGGCAGGATTCAACTTCTCCATCAAGGCAATACCCATTTCGTTCATCTTATTTTTAGCCTGGTCAAGTTTGGCGGCTGCCGTCGCTGACTTGGTAGCTGCCTGGTCAACGGCAACAGTCGTACCGGTGACGGCTTCGGTGTAGTATTTCACCTTCTCGGCCTCATTGATCAGAACGCTGGCGACGTTATAACCTTCCTCACCGAACTGTTTTTTTATCTGCGCGGCAGAGAGCTGCTTTTGTTGCAGGTTGTTGAGTGCAGTTTCCAGTCCTACTATTTTGGGATTGGTTTCGTCAGCTCCAGTTTGCAGGGTTAAGAAGAACTTCTTCAGCCCGGTACCGGCAATTTCATCTTTGATACCTTTCTCGGCCAAAGTTTCAATGGTACCGACTAATTGCTCTATGGGGATATTGGCGGAAGAAGCGGCAACACCGGACTTTGTGACAGCTTCAGTAACGGACTCAACACCGGCGGCGCCGAATTTGGAACCGGCTGCCATAACATTAGCATATCTTCCCGCTTGGTCTGCACCATCTCCGTATTGGTTGAGTGATAAGGTTACAGCGTCAACGGCATCTTTCAAGGTCATTCCGGAAGCGGATGCCAGTATAAGAGTTTGTTTCGTAACTTCTGCCAGTGCTTCTTTGTCTTCTAACAGTTCCGGTTTGGCAGAACCTACCAATTTATAAGCATCCAGTATCTCGGTTGCAGACTGCCGGATCCGGATGCCGCTTTCGTCCATAGCGGTAGATAATCTTTTCGCTTCCTGTTCCAGCCAGTTGACGCTGGCGTCATCCAGCCCGGTTAAAGCCTTTACGTCGGCTTTGGCTTCTTCGCGTTGGTTACGCTTTTCTCGGAGTTGGTTCAGCTTGAGGGTTACTCCGGTAATGGCGGCGATACCTGCCGTTACGACGGCGGCATATTTATTAAAGATACCGATCGCTTTGCCGAAGGTCGTTCCTTGACATCCGACCTCTACACGCATTGCATTTTGCGCACGTGTCACGGCTTCGGTTACACGGCGGTTTTGTTCCAGGGCGGCAGTGTACTGTGTTGTTCCTGGCGTGGCTTCGCGCAAGTTTTTACGTACCTGAGCTTGTACGGCAATCAGTTTCGTATACGAAGATCCGGACAGGTTATTTAATACCGTTTCGGTCTCTTTTACTTTGGTTTGATAGTTTTTCAGAGTTCGGTTTTTGGCTTCCAGCTCTTTCTTTAATTTCCTACTTTTACTTTCGTAATTAGCTTCGCCTTTACTGAGGCTGGCAAGCTCTTTTTCTAATTTCTGAATAGCTGCTTCAACGGTGGCAGCTCCTTGAGCTGCAGGCGTGCCGTCGATATAAATTTTAATGCTGCGGTTTAGGTCGTTATTTGCCATAAGGTAGGTTATTTATCTATGAATATTCTGGTAGCGTCGATCAGCATAGTGTCGAAATATCTTGTTACGATGTCTGCGAGTTCTGGAAGACGATTCCGGACAACCGGATCAAACCATTCAAAAGCGTTGCGGTTACCGGTGCCTTGGCTGGCATTTAGAGAATTAGGATTTGTATGCTTTACGATTCCGGTACTTACTTCAATTCCATTGATGTTTTTGAGTTTAGTCCAGTTAGAGCCGATAGTTCCGCCTTGTCCACGTCCGGCTCCTTTGTGAATATAGATACCATGACGTGGAAATGAAAAGCCAAGTTGGTTAATGATGCCATATTTATCGGTGTAGGCTTTAGGGTGAAGTTCCCGGGCTATGCGCATACTTCGGGAGGCAATGGTAGCGCGAAGCTGTGCGGCTACGGAGTTTTGCCAGGCGTTAATAGCATTATTGTATTCTACCACACGATCAGCGTCTTGAGCCATTGAATAGCGTTCGGTTTCGGAGATGGTTTCAAGGCGAATAAGGCTTGATGCTCCGGCCCCAGAGAGGCTGTTTTGCTTGCGCTTGGCTGCATTGTATCTTCGTGCTGCACTACGGGCGTCTCGGGTGTTTTTGTAGTATCCCATAGCTATGCATTCCAAAAGGTTGCGTCAATAAAAAAATCTTCAGCTTCATGTATGGTGAAGGTGAGCATACAGCCGTAAAAGTTATCACCTATCGGGCCGATACCATTGATTTGCGTATTGCGGTCGATGGCATAAGAGAGTTGAGGATCCTGGAACAGCACGTTCCGGATTTGTTTGCATACAGGGCGGCATTCTTCAAAAGCGGCAGTGATGGTTTGAGGTCGGTCGGATATCGTATTCTTAGCAACGATGAAACTATACTGCAGGGCATCGTTTAAGCCGTCGCCTCCGTTATCCTGGGAGTCAGACTCGTACCCATTGACGGCAATCAGGATCATACCGGTTACACAGGATAGCTTATCATCCAGGTTATACAGATCTTCCAGTCCGAAGGCTTCAAAAAAACGGGGCTTTTCGGGTGTGTGACTGATAGACCTCAGCCTGATGGCGAGCTGTTCGCCGTATGAAAAGTGATTGTAGATGTCCATAACAACACAAGGGTTTAGGTTATGGGCACAAAAATAACCCGCATGAGGCGGGCTATAAAGGACAAGTATTTAGGGGATTATTATTAGTCTGGCATTATCATGACCAGAAACAGGATAACGACTATAATACTCCAAACCATTTTCCAAAAAAATGATTTGGTGGTTTTGATCACACCGATACCGATAGTGACAATTCCGGATAAAGCTAATATAGTTAACATCATTCTTCTTCCTCCTTATCTTCAGGCAGCAAGATACGAATTAATTCGGATAATCTGGCTGCTGCGAGTTGTTTTTCATCCATGGGGGTAGTCGGATCTAACAGGGAGTTAATGAGACGTAGGGCTTCATGTCGTTTCATTGTTCACCTCCTTCTTTAACGATGAATGTTTCCATTTCCTTTTGAAAATAGCGAGCGGTCTGAATCATGCGCATTCTACTTAGTAAACCATCACCTTCTAAACTGGGCGGATTTTCGTCTATAACATAGTCAATAACTTCACCCATAAAATCTATAAGATTGTTCACCATACCTTCTTGCTGCATGTATGAGATAGTGGATAGCATTTCCGGAGTAATGATGGCTTTATTCTTCATGGTTGCCTCCTTTCTTTGCTTTATAAACACAATAGCCAGCAGCCAGAAAGCAAGGAGGAAAGATAAATCCTACACAAACAGAGAAGATAGCCGCCACATACCAGCGATCGGTGTCTGTTTTCACTTCGCAGTCAGTCATGCTGCGATAATAACGCTCTTGGAGCGTGTTTACGTTCTGCGTGGAGCGGAACGAGGGCACGTATTGAGTGCCGGTGGTTAATTTATTCATTTTGTAATGCATTTAAATGAAATAAAATAATATGTTGATTAATACACACTAAGTGTCAACTAAAAGACGGGAAGGGAACAAAGAAAGTTCCGCTTTCCCGTTGCATTACACCTGATACAGGCAGTGGGCGCATTAACGCTCCACACGGGGGTCGGAACTATATGTTAACCGATAGGCACAAAAAATGCCAACGGCAAAAGTTGGCGAACTGTCTCGCCTGTATCAAATGTAATGCACTGCAAATATAACATATATTATTGTGAAAATAATAATATTTGCAATGTTTTTGCCAAATATTCACGTATTGGCAAAATAGATATGCTGAATCTGCAATAAAAAAGCAGAGTTTCTTGCTCCGCTTTCCTTTTTTATATGGATCGTAGAAACTCATCCTCAGATAGTATTTCCAAATCTGCCCCTTTTTCTATTAGCTTGATAGCCTTTTCTTGTTTACTACTCATTCCGTCTTCTCCGACAATGCGGTAGTCTTGTTGACCAACTACAAGAAAATTAGTATCTCTATTTACGCCATTTTGATTAAAGCCACCTATATCAGCTATTATTTGTTGTGCTTCAGTACGTTTCATTGCTGAAAGTGCTCCTGTGAATACAACATTTTTTTGATAGAAAATGGATTCAGGGTTATTCTTAGACTCATCACCTATAATTTGTTTGGTTCGAGCTGCTTTATTGATACGCTGGCAAACAGAAGATAAGTAACCATTATGATTAAATTCACCAAAAAAGAACTGAAATTTGTTTTCTATCTCTGTAAGTTCCTCATCGGATAGAATCTCTTTGGTTAAGTCAACTCCTTTTTCTTGCGCTGCTAATAAAATGATTTCTGCGCATGCTCTTGAATCTTCTCCAGCATCGTGTTCTCCGGGCGTAATGCCCAACTTATTGCATAAAGAAGAAAGAGAATAAGAAGGCTCTCCTGGCCATACTCTTCGAGATATAGCTAAGCTGCATCCAAATAATAATGAAGGAAAAGGCAAATTATAGCGTGAGAGTGTTGTAATAAGTGCTTTGATGTCAAAATTGGCATTGTGGGCAAAAATAATATTTCTTACTTTTTCATCACCTAAATATGGGGTAATAGTAGGCCATAACTCAGCAAATGTAGGTTTATCCTTTACCATCTCTTCTGTTATTCCATGTATTCGTACATTGAAATCGTCGAAGAAAGTTTCAGGGTTGATTAACCATGATTTGACATCTTTTATTTTGCCACCCTTAACCGTAGTTATTCCTAATTGGCAAACGCTGTCTCGATATTGATTTGCTGTTTCAAAATCAATTGTAATAAAATCAAATATTTCCATATTGCATAGTATTTTAGAATGTATATGTCAGCCCGCCACCGGTACCGTTAGAGAACAAATGCAAACTTCGCCCGGCTTTTAGTTTGTAGTTTATAGCTACTATTTCACAACATATAGCAGCGGCAAAACTAATTCCGGAAGCAATGAATAGTCCTTTACGTAATTTGCGATCTGATTCTATTTTATCATAGACTTCATTAGTATTTGTATAGTCATCATCATATCTGTAGACTTTAGTTCCGATAACACCGGCTGTAATAGCAAGAGCCGTCCCAATGCCAGCACAACCAATAGCGCCGTATTGATACTTTGCCGACTTTTCAAGATAGATACCAGCTTCCCTGACAACATTCGGTTTTCTTCTACTCTCTGTTACACTTTGACTACTTTGGGCATTTTCTTTGTTTGCCCATTTCTCCAACTCTTTGTTTTGTGCAGATACAAAGATAGTTACGGCGAATAATAACGCCATTGTAATAGTGATTTTCTTCATGTTCATTTTTTGTATTAGTAAAATCGCTGCAATGTCGAAATAATATTTGACACATACAATAACATGAGGATTTTTTTGTACTTTAGCGGGAAACAAATAGGATATGATTCAAGAAAATGATTTTAATTCAGTAAAAAGGCAACTGCAAGAATTGAGATATGAATATTATAGTTTTCGTATTTCAATGTTTTATAGAACACTGATTATTGCAGTATGTTTCGTATTGGGGCTTATAGCAGGATTCCTGATAAGTTTCCTACTATGAAATAGAATAAAAAGGTTTCCAGCTCATGGAAACCCAGTCTAACTTGTCAAAGCTAATAGCTTCAATCTGATGAAGCATTAGAATCGCATTGATTATATATTAGAAAGCTTAATAGGACTATCAGGTGGTAGGATACAGTTATCCGAAAGAATCATATATTCTTTACCTTTTCCTACAGTAGCTGCACTGTAATTTAGCGAGTACTCAAACATATGATAATTCATATAAAGATCACGAATAAAGTCTACTTTATCGTAGGTTACTATCCATTTTTGATTTTCTATTTGAGTAATAGCATTGTATATATCAAGGTGATCTTGATCATTATAGTAATTCATATATAATCCTTTGCCTTTTACATAATATGGAGGATCAAAATAAAATAATGAATTATTGGGTAAGTCGTTTTGTAAATTGTTAACTAATTCAACAGCGTCTAAATTAAATAACTCGATGTGATCAGAAAATTGAGCTATGGCCTGAACTCTTTCTTTCAGCTTATCAGGGTTGTATCGAGCGTCAATCAGATAATTACCAGTTTGATTGAGCCCTCCAATGACACCACCTTTTATAATACCAGAACGATTAGTACGGTTTAGAAAAAATGTAGAGAATCCTAAAGATAATAAATCGACATCAGCTTTATTCCTTTGAATTTCTCTTTGTAGATGCCAAGTTTCCATCGTAACTGGAGTGTTTGTTATAAGTTGGCAGAACTCTTCGGTATTGTTTAACATAGAATACCAAAATGCAAATAATGAGCGATCTCTATCGTTTATGATTATTCGATTGACAATTCTATTCATTAATAAATAGAGGGCGATTGATCCCCCACCTACATAAGGCTCAATATAAGTACCTCCTACTAAATTATTTACAATAAATAATTCAGAGAAGAAAGTCGAAATTTTACCTTTTCCACCTGGATATCTAAGGGGAGAATAATATGTCATAAGATTATTCAGCTTCTATTTGTGCCCACAAAGTTAGCATAAAATCTTGAATATTATCCCATGTCGTTTGTATATCCCCAGGTATGGGGGATAATTTATTACTATGTACATATGCATGCATCGTATCTACACCCCAAACGGAATTTTTTTCTTTTGTGAGTAATTTCACAGCCATTGTAATAGATTCATCTGCTAATTTATTCTTATGTAAATATTGACTAACATCATTAACTTTCTGATATAGAGATCTGGGAGCTAATGATGCAGATATTTCCCCTTCTTTTAATAGTCCTTTGGCCTCAAGAAAAGAGTCAACACTTAATTCAAGGAAGACTCTTAGGGTTACGGCCGCACAGTTAACAAAGGTTTTTACATCAATTTTTTTTAATTCATTATGAATTTTATTTGCTTTGGGATTAGCTATTCTAATTGCTAAATTAGAAGGAATAACACTTTTGCGTGTTACTGGTATAGTTGATTTGGTGGATTTATTCTCCTGTGAACTATTAGAAGGTTTGTTAATAGGGTGAATAGGGGGTGATTTTTGACCTCCTTCTGTCTCATTTGAAAGTTTCTCTATATCAATATCATCATCGTTTTCTATCGACCAATTGTTTAAACTCCATGGCGTCGTTGTTTTAGATAAATCAGGTAAGCCATCACTGAATTTTTTTATAAAATCGGCGCGGTCTTTGGCTGTGTAAATAGATTTAACGGTAAAGTTTGGCTTATTCATCTCATATACTATCCGACTAAATCCTTTGGCTATTTCAGACTCTTCAACTCCAGAAATCAGCTGGGAGTTGATCCATGAAATGCCTAATAATTTTCTTATATTTGTATCATTTATAAAACGCTCGAAGTTTGTTAATTTGATTTGCTCGCTCATTTCCTTTATTTCGTCAGAAATGAAAACAGAGTTCCTTATAAAATCCATGGCCTGAATTTGTATAGGGGGATTTTTCCCGTGTTTTTTATTAAACCTATGTATTTCTTCTGATTCCCATTCAACTGTACCTACTCCTTTCTGTTCTCCGGTATGTTCTAGCTCTACCCAGTTGTCTGCGGATAAAGCATCAGGATATACATAACATAGTATTGATTTAATGGGACTTTGTATATACCTATTATGTAATTTTTCAAATTTCAATCTAAGAGTAGGATATTTTTTTTCATCAATAAGTTTTGGTCGAGAAAGGAATTTAATAGCAGTAGTTCTTCTATTCCCATCTTTAACAACATATTTATTATAATGTGGTATCACATAAAATGGCTTTGGAGATAATCCTCTATTTACAATATCTGCCGCTAAAAAATAAATTTTGCTTCCCATTTTTTGAAGCATCATTTCTAATGCCAATTTTTCATTTTCAACAGGTTCAAAACGATCATTCTCAGGATTGAGAATTAGCCGTGTTATTGATATTTGCTTGTAGCTTTTAGAAATAGCCATAGTATTATAATGGCGAATCCCTTGTCTAAACGTGCCCAAAGGTATAGTGAAACCTTAATCCGGTTTTACGGATTACGTTTAGAAAAAGGATTCATATTTGATTATTAGCTTTTACTAATTTTAGGGCTCCGCTAAGGTAGATGTTTCTTGGAATATGGCAAAATAAAAGCGCAGTTTTTTACACCTCGCTTTTAAATAATAATTTGCACGATTAGAAGTTTGCTACCTCATAATATTTAAAGAAGTAATACATAGCAACCTTATGCCATTTGGTTAGATCCTTATCTCCGGAGAGAACAGAAGACACAGTGCATTTGTCAATGCCGGTGTAGTTACTTAGATGCTTGGCTTTTAAGCCAAGTTTATCCATACGTCCTTTGATCCAGTCAACGGTAATGTTGTCGATATCCTTACGGTCAAAGTTTACAGCGGATACAGTCAGCTTCCAGTCTTCGGGGATCTCTCCCTTAAACATCTCACGTACGCGTTCGGTCAGTTCCTTTTTAGAGAGAAACTTGTCATTTACCAGGTCCTTTTGTTCGGCACGAACAATCAGGCGTCCTTCTGAGTAGGAGACGATTTCAATAACGATGTGCCCGTAGCGGCGGTACTGCTTTGCGAACTCTTCGAGCCGCTTTTTAACCTCTGCAGTGAGAGGAAGTAATTCTAAATTCTTCATGTTACATCAATTTACGATTTGACAATCGGGTTAATATTCATTTTAAAAGGTGGGGGAAAATCCCCCACCAGAATCACAATTTGATAAGTTCCAACTTCTTTATGTCGAAAATGGCAATCTGCTTATTTTCACGCCCGAATTGCTTCGCTTCTTCAAGGTTGGTGAAAATCCGGACACTGTCAAAATAGAACTGTTCGTTCTCTTCATTCAGCCATCCACCGACTTTCTTTTCGTGCACTAAAGCATGGTTAAGAACTCTTTCCAGTCCTTCTTCTCCGAAACTGTCTTGTGTTTCGAGGTAGGCGACTGAAATACCTTTTGTGACCTTTTTTAAGGTTGTCAGGTCAACCGTGAACCCTGTAGGGTTCGCCTTGGCTATCTCGAGAATAGCCGAGATTAATTGTTCCATAATATAAAGAACTTATGCGGACGTCACCCGCGTTTGTTATGACTCTGCAAAGATATAGGAAAGTTTGTTAGTAACAAACTTTTTCTCTAATATTTTAGTGGTTTCTTATTTTTTCTTCCAGCTCATCATGCTTTCGGACTGATTCATCCATAGAATAAAGCGCATCTATTAAGCTGCCTTTCCGAACTGCATCCTTCTTCGTCATGTCAGAGTTAGCGAGGGTATCCAATAAGCGCAATTGTGAATCAAAGACATTGTTTCTGATGCTTCCTTCCTGGCCGGAGAAGACGCGTGGGAAATGATAGCCTAAATTTACCATGCAACCGGTGATGAACCAGTACATGATTATTTTCTGTGTATCCGGCAAATGACGGAGCAATGCAGCGTCTTTGTCCAGGCGGCTGATGTCGAATGTCTTTCCACGGTGCCAAAGGCAGGCCAACAGATGATTGATTTTTTGCGGATCTTGACGCATGGCATCCCGGTAGGTCTGCATATAAATGAATTGTTCGAATGTAATATCGTACAGGCCATCATCAGGACCGATGAACTTTCGCATCCGGATACATAGAGTAGGATAGGGGTTGACAAAGCGATCCGGCTTGATATAATAGTTCATTGTGCGGCTGTATTTGTCGGTTTCCCTTTCAAAGAGAAAATCGAATATATTGGCGAGGCTATTGACTTCTTCCGGAGTGAGCAGGTATTTCTTTCTCCGGATACGAAAACGCACATACTCACTTTCCTTACCGACTGATAGATGTACCTGATTACCGTAGATCTTCCGGTGTCGGGTGACATATGCTTTCAGGCAATACAGTAGCATATAGATTTTAACTTGCTCAAGGGAGACATCTTTTTGCGTCAGCTTAACCAGGTATGCCAGTTCTTGATTGCTCAGTTCGTCCCAGGTTGCAGGTAACTGATAGATATCGTCGTAAATCTGTACTTGATGCATAACTATGATATTGAGGTGAATAGTTTCTTTTCTTTAGAATTAAAGTTTATGGCCGTAGATGTCTTACTAATGCCCAGGTCTTCAGCATTGGCATTTAGGAAGCTGTTTATCTTACCGGAATAATAATCGGCTTGTTGGGTAAAGAAATTGCCTGTTTCCGTACTGTCTTGATAGACTGGCCGGAGGACCGGTTGATATTCTGGAGCGTTTGTTCCGGTTCGTTCCTGTCGTGAAGTCTGCGAAGTGTACAGTTCTGCCGACTTGTTTGCCAGGTAACGGATTACATATTCCTGCAGGATCCTGTACTTTGCATCAAGATCTGTCATGTTCAGTAATCGGTCATATAAATCATCCGTCAGCATTTCGCGGATATGGCGTTCCTGAAGCTGACGGATAGTAGGCAGCATAGTTCGGTAGGTTAGGGTAGAGTAGTCGATATTCACTAACCCGATATCCTGGTATTCCTGAGCCGACCGGATGAAACATGGCACTTGGTTGGTGATACTGACATGATCCGCATAATCCGGATATTTTAGTTTGTTGCGTTCCAGGTAGTCAAGCAGACGGTCAAGAGCCTGCATGCCTCGGTAGAACAGGTTTTCTTTTGCCGCGGCTATTTTCGCCTCATTGGCAGGTGAACGTTTGCCCTGTTCGTTTTGGACCGTTATACCGCTATCTCCGAAACTTATACCAAGCTCATCGGTAGCGAGTGCAAGGGTAAGCGGACCGAGACAGCGCAGGATCTTGTCTTTGAGCGTTGTGTCTTCGCCGGTATTGGCGATATCAACGATTACATTACCAACTTGTGGCTCGATATAAATTTCGAGTGCGTCGTTGATATAAGGCGATACGGACTCATAAGGTATCGCTGCATTAATTTTGACAACCGTTTTTAAGGTCTCAATGTCGGGGATGATAGTACTCATTGTAATTGTTTTAATAGGACTCCGAAAGGCAATGAAACCTTCCGGAGTTGATAATTCTTTTATTACTCAATTACGAGTTCCGAGGCTGCAAACCATTCGGTTTTAACTTCACCGTTTATCGGTTCGGGTGCTGTTACTGCGTATGTCGTTGTACTATGCAAGTATTCGCATTTTGCAGTTATAGTTCCTGAAAATCCCGATACCTTACTGCGAACTTTGTCGCCTAACTTAATTTCAATCATATATTAATATGGATTTTACAAAGCCCTTCCAAGGCTATTTCATTCTTTTGTTTCTGGTGTTAATCCTGTATTCTTTACTGCGCCTGTTCCCTGATCCAATGTTGTCAACTGACAATTAGTGATCGAGAAGTAGATATCTTTCGGCCAGTCATTAATTGCTTTGGCAAAATAAAGAGGTTCGAGCGTGGCATCCTGATACATTTTCATGAGTGCCTGCTCGATAGTAAACAGTTCCCGGGCCTCTGTTCCGTTGATACTTTTACCTTTGCCTGGCGAAGCTCCGATAATCGAAGGGTGTACGCCCATGGCGTAACAGATGGTATTGCTTACTTCTTCGCTGTCTTCGATATATTCGCCGCCGATCTGTTGGTTGGTCAGTGCGGAGATGATGATATCTTTGTCCTCAAACCCTTTGATTTTGTCGTACCGGAATTCGGCTACAAAGGCTTTACCGGCATTTTCTTCACCTGCCAGGAAATCGTTCATTTCCTTCAGGAAATCTTCGCGGCATTGGGCTTTCTCTTCATCGGTAGTGAGTCCTTTAGCTTTATAGAGCTTGTCCCAAAATGTATCTTTAATGTAGATAACATACCGCAAGGTCATTTGATTTTTAATCAGAGCCTTTTTATAAACTGGTATGGCAGAGCTGAAGTCATACCATCCGGAGGCGAAGACCGACCACCAATAGGGGCGGCTGTAGTAGAACCGTCCGGGCGTATTGATACGAATGTTATGGATAAAGTTTCGTTCCTTGACTATTTCGTTTTTACCGTCTTTATTCGGTAGTATACCCATGCGTACTTTCAGATCCCGCAGCGAACTTTGCCGGTCAAGCAATGGAGTGGCTATAACGTCTTCAGGTGAGCCTTTATGCCATTCGGCAGAATAGCCATGCCATTCACTTTTTCCGGTTTTCTCATCGATCTTACTGATCCGGGAGCATGTCGCTTCTTTAGATTTGATTTGTACGAGTTTAGGCGGATTATTACTGTCAAATAGGTATTCGACATAAGAATCGTAGAAAATAGCCAGGTCATTGGCTATCTCGTGTCGGATCAGTGAGTAGTCATTGTTTTCAATGAATTCAAAAATTTCGGGATATTCTTCCGGTAGAACTTCTTCTTTGACGATTTTTCCTGTATTTGGGTCCCGGTATTTTCGATATACCATCACGCCATCACCGTAGATAACTTTGTTCTTAAACTCGATATTACTGCCTACCGTGACGTTATGACCAATCTTTTTCATGATGTCGTACATCATGTTATTATTTCGGCCACGGGGTACAAATTCGATGGGTTGACTTTTGCCTTTGGGTACAACCGGAATGGCGTTAGATTCCTTATCAGTGGCAATGTCGCTGTTATCATTAAATTTGATGATTTCTTTGCCCCCTTTCAACACTGCATAAGTGCCGTATCCTGGCTTATTCAATTCTATCTTTTCCATTAAAAATACACTTTGAGGTTATTAATCCGGGTAATCAGGCAACGGCGGATCTTGCGAGGGTTGCTTTCGCCTGCGGGTAGTATATTGATAGTACTGCCTTCGCTGTGGAAAGAAGTCAGCACAGCCCGTTCGTAAGTGACCAGTTCACCGGTACTACGCTTACAATATTGCAGGGAGAATTCGACCGGTTTTCCGTCCTTGCGTTTCTCCATGATCTCAGTGATCTTACTTTGGTGAATGCGGTCTAACATATAGTATAATGCCTATAATGATGGATAATAAGATGATGCCGACGGCTATACTTCTTTCAATGTCTGTTCCGGACTCTGTTTGTTTTTGGCTCTCCTGTTGGCTGTGTTCGTTCGAGAATCCTGTATCTGTTTTCTGATATGATACAGAGTCAGAAGTTTCGGACGAAACATTTTCCCGGTTCTCGATTTGCTTCCGGATCTCGCTCCCCTCGACTTCCAGTTTAGATGTCGGGGGGAGACCGGTAGTTGGATCCGCTGGTTGCGACGTGTCGAAATGCCAGGTGATTTTCCATTTATTACCGGTGAGATCGGTTTGCGTCTGGGCTTGGCTGGTGATGCTGCCATGAGCTTTGCCTGATAGTCTGACACTAACGCTATCTGCCTGTTCAGATACACGCACAGAAGAATGCTGAGAAGCAGAGCGGCAGTTACACAGCAATAGGGCAATAAGTATTGCCAAAATAAAAGGTTGTGCATAAGGCTTTATGATTTTCGGTGTATACATGATAGGTCTGTACATTTATAGGGTTTAAGTTCATTGTAGAGTTTGCGGTTGTTGTCTACTTCAGACTTGACTTTGTCTACTTCAGAACGTAATTCCTTACGTTCTGCACGCATATCGGTAATGTCTACACGTAAGTCGGTAATGAGTTCTTGATACACATCTTGCATAGCTTTCATTGCATTGGCTTCTGCTTGCTTTTTGGTGTACTTCATGGTAATGATAGCTGTCAGAAATGACACAAGACCACCACCTAATACGAAAGTTAAGATTGTTTGGGTTAATGGGTTCATAGCTTCTTTTTTATGCAAAGGTATCGCCTGCGAACGTGCTTGTAAAGGACAGGAGCGTAGCCTGAAGGCATCAGGGAGGTACCCCACGCGAGGAGCGTTCTGAGGGGGGTGGTGCAGCATATAAGAGGAAAAATTATGTTTCAGCCTGAAAATTGACTTCAGGGCGGTGCGGGGTCTTTCGACGGAAAAAGGGGAAATTTTTCCCCTTTTGAACTCCATTTTTGCTATGGTACAATTACTTAGATTTTTTTTCATGGGAATACCATGAGAAAAAAAAATCGCCCGAAAAATGCACCGGCACAAACTTTTGTCGTGATCGCAAGCTGTGACGAAAGTTTGTGCCGGTACATTTTTCGGGGGTTCCCCCTCACATTCACACCTTTGGCATGAAAGAGAGGTAGAGCGGTATAGTTTGCAACTATGTATCGATTTCTATAGACTCTTCCGGTAACAAGATGCGGATTAATTCGGATAATCTTGCTGCAGCGAGTTGTTTTTCATCCATGGAGGTGGTTGGGTCCAACAGAGAATTAATAAGCTGGAGAGCTTCTTTGCGTTTCATTGTGTACCTCCTTCCGGGATAAAGGTTGAAATCATGTCTTGCATACACAATAATTCTTGTGCAAGTTTAAGGCGTTCTTCAGTGTTGCCATAGCATTCACCGTTAACGACACAGTACAGCGCTTTGCGTATGGTGGTGTTCCATAATTCTGCGCCACCGGTTTGCAGCCCGTTGACACACTCAACGACTTCCGAAGTGAGGGTTATATTATTCGCCATGTTCGCCCCCTTTCTTGTTTTGGCGTACTTTGTAAAGACAATAGGCGGTAATTAGGAAGCACGGCGGAAAGACAAATCCGGCGCAAATGGAGAAGATAACCGCAATATACCAGCGGTCAATGTCGGTTTTCACTTCGCAGTCGGTTAGGCTGCGGAAATAACGCTCTTGGAGCGTGTTTACGTTCTGCGTGGAGCGGAACGAGGGCACGAAAGATTCGGTACCGGGGAGTTGATTTTTCATTTCTATCAGTGTTTAGCATTTTAGGTAGTTAACTTAAGACAAGAACGGCTACCATTTCCCTAGTCGCTAAACACTGATAGATGTCCTACTCCAAGGAGCAAAAATCCACCGGGAAAGGCAGCCGCCTATAATTATGATGTACAAAATGGGCATAAAAAAAGCCCACTAATATTGTTGAGCATTAACCGAGCTCTTCGGAATAAGAATCATCTTATCAGTGTTTAGCACTGCAAAGATGGGGATTTATTTTGGAATAGCAAAAAAGAAAGGTTACTTTTCTGAAGAAAATAAAGAAGTATGTTTTCTAATCAAAGATGTAGCTGGGATGTACTTGCTCCGTACACGCCCCACTGTTTTTACGTTCAGAGGTACTTCTGGCTGGAGAAGCTACGGAGCAAGTATGTTTATGATACGATTCGAATATGAATGAGTAACGGATATTAAATATTGTTTTATCTGCAAATTTATTTGCATTATTGCAAAGAATATCATACTTTTGCAAAGTATTAAAAACAAGTAGACGGATATGATAATATCAAATAAACTACTATTAGTTGACTTTGTACAAAAACATTCTCAGGCTGTGAAGCCTCTGAATAAGTGGGTTGATGAGGTTAGTGCGGCTTCATGGCAAAGTCACAATGAATTGAAAGCTACTTTCCCTTCGGCTGATTATGTGGGAAATAGTAGGTATGTATTTAATGTTGGTGGAAACAAATATCGTGTGATAGCGGTTGTTTTATTCATCAATGGAGTATTTGAACTTAGATTCGTGGGCACTCACGATGATTATGACAAAATTAAAGATTGTTCGGAGATTTAAATCTCCGAACAATTTAAAATGTAAATAAACACTATCTTTAATATTAGAGTTATGGCAAACCTGAACATCGACTGTATCACTACGAGAGAACAGTATGATGAAGTACGTTCTCGTGTGGACAGCTTAATCAAAGAAGCAACCCAAAAGGGGATGCTGGAGCCGGGAGCTGATAACGAATATGTTCGTGAAATATCCCGTCTTGCGAAACTTAGCGCAGAATATGAAGATAATTATCTGAATATTTTGCCGTTGAGAGTAAAAAATCCGTTGATTCAAACTCTTGAAGATTATTTTTATGGAAGAAGTATGAAAAGAAAAGAGGCAGCGGAACTATTAGGCATCAATGAATCTGTATTTAGTCAAATTATGAATGGCAAGAGAAAGATTTCTACTACATTGGCTAAAAAATTGTATTCAGATCTTCATATTGATGCTAATTTAATCCTTCAAAATTTGTAATAAGTAAAACATCAGAATTTAAAGCGGATAATTTATCAAAATGATAGATTATCCGCTTTTTAGTTTTTCTTCAAGAAGTAGACTCCACCGGATAGGCTATTGGGTTCGCGGAAGAAGAAGTTCATGCCCAGCCAAAGGGTATCAAATGCATCGGTGACGTGTGTTTTGTACTGATCTGGATTATCCGGCGTGTCTTCAGTTCCTTCAGGTAGTTTATCCTTCTCGAATCCGTTCTTTCCCTGGCGGATACCGGTTTGCTCCATGGCAATTTTGAGGAACTCGTTTTGATGCAGGTTGATTTGGATCCAAAGAAATTCCGGATCTCCTTTTAATGTGCGGTCAATGTTCAGGTGTTTCCAATCATGTTTAGCTGCCTGGCCGATAAATTCCATAGTAACGTTATAATTGTTTTCTTTAAATACTCGCTCAATCACATCGGCATAACTTTCGCCACTGGTACCGGTTTCCCAGGTAAAAGTATGATCATAGTAGACTACTATTTCGTGATTCAACTTCGGACGGTAGTAATCGGCTACTTGCTTGACAAGATCCTGCAGCTTACTTGGTGTCTTGACATAAAAAGACTTCAGCACACGCATCGTATTGCCGTCTTTTTGGGCGACAACGGCGGTGGATATCGAGGCGTTGGAGTCGAACGCAATGTGCAGTTCCTTGCTGAAGTCAAGATCACCATCTCCGAGACAGCCGCAGGTAGACAGTTTGCTCCAGTTACTACCAAGATCCCGGAGCCGTCCGCTGTCATTCGGTATATAGAAGTGTATGTTGTCATCCAGGGCAGAGTAGAATCCGTTCGGAACCCGGAACAGGCGTTCGTTCAAGAAAGCGGTACGCCAGATCAGTGGCGGTGAATCCCGTTGCATCTGCCAGATATAATCCTCGCCAAGCACCTCAAGATTGTCGAAAACATCGTATTCCCCATAGAACACGGTGTATTCACGCTTTTTTCCCGGTTGTGGGTTGACTACCGGCTGAAACTTCCGTGCAAGGTCGAGATCCCGGGACAATTCTTTAATCATCCTCAGAGTGTGGTCGGTCATCGGCTTGCGCTTGTATGCTTGCAGTTCTTTATACAGGCTACGAATCAGGTTGATGTGAGACGGTGACATCTCATCCACCTTGTCCAAGATCCATTTGCCTAGGGAGGCAGTCGGCATATCGCTTGAATAACATACACTGTGATGGTGTGGGCAGTGGCCGAAATACTGTTGGTTGCCACGGTTTGCAGGGTTTACCTCACCTTTTATCTTTTCGTAGGAGAGAAACTTTGCTTCAGGACCTATCACCCAATCGAGTGACATCGAGTTGGCGGACATGGCTTGATTAAACGATAGGATTACCATTACAGCACCGTTCCAGAAGTGGAAGGCATTGCTCCACCCTTCACCCATTACGGGGCGTACCGGGTCTGCAAAGTTCATCCATGAGGGGGCTTTATGACCGACAACATAATGAATGTTTTGATAATAACCCCATTCTGCCAGTGCCTTGCAGATTGCCGGAAGGGTGTTGCCCCAGGCTTTGGCATAGCTGGGCGATATCAAACCGCCCAGGGATCCGGGCATCTCCCACACATTCCGGAGAATAAACCGGGCGTCGATACCTTCGGACTTTCCGGTGCCGCGCGAAGCGATGATATATTCATCATGTGCACCGATGGCCATTGCCTGGCGTTGCATCTTGTTGAAGAACTTCTTCACGACATCGGATTGTTTCATCCGGAGATCGTGAGCTGATAACGGGAGCGTTTGAGCGGGCATTATTCGTCCTCCTCTTCGTTGATAATCTCAGCATCGACCGCTTTACCTTTTGCCATGCTGCGGGCGAGTTCCCGCAACTCCTTGCGGCGCTCTTCCAGGTCGTCGATAGGTTCGATTCCTTCCAGTAGGGTGATGTCATCCGAGGGTTCAAACGATGGCGGAATCATTCTCTCAAAATCGAGCCGGTTATCTTCCTTGTCCGCCATGGTGTACTTTCCGATCTTGTCCAGGTTAGCGGCAGCACCTTTGGCGTCTCCGCTGTCAATCGCAAGCTGGTAGCCTTTCTTGGCACCTTCGACAATCATGTAGCGATACCAATTCTTTGCAGCGAGCTGGATGTTGCCGACTAACCGGTTAATCATACCGATGTCCCTGTAGGCTTGTGATTGCGATACTGGGGTAGCATTCCCACCGCATCCGTGCATGAGAAAGGTTACGAGCTCCGAATCTTCCACCAACGGGCTATCCATCTTCTTGGCAACACAAAGCATCATGCGCTCTCTGATTTCCTGTTCCCGGGGAGAGAGCATTTGTTCGATCTCTTCACGATCCTTGTACAAGGCCCGCTCGATACGTTCGTATGTGGTATCTTTTTTAGGCATAAATTATTCGTTGACTATCTGTTCACGCATATATTTGTCAGCGAGCGGTTCGGCTGCCGGACTACCGGCTTTTGCCAGTTTGATAACGGTTTGTCGTAGCTCGTATTTTGTTTGCAGTCTGCCTTGATGATAGGCGTTATAGATTGGCGTTTTACAATGATTCTTGCAGATATCGCAAAAATAATCGCGCTCATCGGCGG
>OHCS01000477.1_pt1 | contig 22738 bp, 17 predicted proteins | sample 1566741 | NCBI WGS metagenome assembly OHCS01 (sample SAMEA3879604, study PRJEB24766) | human gut metagenome | biome: human-associated habitat; feature: feces | place: USA | collected 1985/1987 | reverse complement strand
TTTCTACTGGAAACTATGCTTCCGGAACATGGACTTTTACCAACGGGCCAATTTTAAATACAGGCACTACTTATTACGCCATGTTTACTGAAACGGATCTGTCCGCCATCAGCATAGGAGACTGCTGGGACAACGATTTCTTCTCCATCAACGGTTCCCGGCGTATCGACAATTCCATGGATAACACAGCCGGAACGGGGCCGTCTGTCAACCAGCTCGCTTTAGTCGGCTCCAATTGGCAAAAGGACTTTATCGCCCGTAACGATAACATGGTTCCCACAGGTCTTCAAATCCATACACAGGCCGTACCGGAACCGGCAAGCGCATTGCTACTTGCGTTTGGCATGGCGCTTCTGCCCTTCAGACGCCGCAAATCTCCCACACTTTAATCAAAACATCCATTTCCCATGAATCTGCACCTGTTATCCCTGGCAGCGTTGCTCCTGGCGTCATACCTTCCAGCGCAGGCCACCGTACCGGACCATTCCCCTTCCACAGCGTTCATCCGGAGCGGCCTCCCGATCGTTGATCTGGATCAATGGACAGAAGCCCAGGTAGTCGTCGACAAGGAAAAAGGAAAATACCTGGGACATCCAACAACGCTATTGCTGAAAGACGGAAAAACCATTCTGTGCGTTTATCCTAAAGGGCACGGCTCCGGGGAAATCATCCTGAAAAAATCCACGGACGAAGGCAAAACATGGAGCGAAAGGCTGCCGGTTCCAGAATCATGGAAAACCAGCAGGGAAGTACCCACACTATATGAAACGGAAGACTCCCGGGGCAAACGCCGCATTCTGCTTTTCAGCGGCATTCAGGGAGGAAACAGAAACACAGCCCCCAGAAACCGGATGGCGGTCAGTGAAGACAACGGAACAACATGGTCCGAGCTGACCCCCATTCCCAACCAGGCCGGAGGCATTGTTGTCATGAGCGACCTGATTCCTCTAAAAACGGGAAAAGGGCATTATATGGCCTCCTACCATGCCAATGCCCGGGGCAAAGACGGATATGGAGAGTTTCACACCATTGAACAATATGTCACCTTTACGGAAGACGGTGGGCTGACCTGGACCTCCCCCCGGGTCATTTTCCCAGGGACAAGGGACATGCACCTGTGTGAGGGAGGTTTTGTCCGCAGCCCGGACGGAAAAACAATCGCGCTGCTGTTACGGGAAAACAGCAGGCACCATAACTCCCAGATCATGTTTTCCGAAGATGAAGGTAAAACATGGACTCCCCCCAAAGAACTGCCGGCAGCCCTGTGCGGAGACCGCCACCAGATTCTTCCCCTGCCTGACGGAAGGCTGCTGGTTCAATTCAGGGATGCTCCCCCGACCAGGAAGAAAGGGCAGGCCGCCAGCCCGACGGAAGGAGACTGGGTAGCATGGATAGGCCGGTGGGAAGACCTGAAAAACGGCACGGAAGGCTCATATAAAATCCGTTTTAAGGACAACCGCAACGGTTGGGACTGCGCCTACCCGGCCGCCGAACTATTGCCGGACCATACCCTGGTATGCACTACCTACGGACACTTTCACAAAGGGGAATTGCCATACATCCTCTCCGTCAGATTCAAAATCAACGATACGGACAGGATGGTCAAACAATATGCGGGAAACAATCACCCCAAAATCAAAAATGACACAGGAGCGGGAGAAACCGTTTTTGACCCCAATGATCCGGACTCCGTTAATCGCCTTCTGAAACGTTCCTGAACATCATATTCCTCCATGCTCCCGAAAAACGCGGAACGGAAAAACACACCCGGCAAGACCGCTTGCCATCAGAAGTAACCAGAAAGTATGATTCCCCCATGGATACACACCCTGGGGAAACGGCCCAGTCAAGAACCGTTGCCAAATTAAAGCACCGCCTCCGGTCCGGACAATTCACAAACGCCATGCCCGGAGAACGGGAACTAAGCAAAGCTCTCGCCGCCGGCAGGGGAACCATCCGGAAAGCCCTCGCGCAGCTGCAGGAAGAGGGCTTCATAGCGGCTCCGGATAAAAACAGGGCCAGGAAAATCATCAGGACTTCTACAAGCCCTGTGCAGCCTCTGCCCCTGCTGGAAAAACGCGTTTGTTTCCTCTCCTCCGTTCCTATCCGGGACATCCCCCAAAGCATTTGGGTGGAACTTTACCAACTGGAAAAAGCGTTGCGAATCGAAGGTATGGCGCTTCAGCTGGTTGAAGCCACATGGGCAGAAAAAAACAATCCGGACATGCGGCTGGAAAAACTGGAAACAGAACATCCCGGCTCCTGCTGGATACTCTACCGTACCACGGAAGAAGTACAACTGTGGTTTAAGCGGAAAGGCATCCCCTGCCTGGTCCGGGGAGTTTCCTACCCTTCTTCCAATCTGCCGTATCTGGATACGCATTGGGAAGTGCTGGCCGGTCACGCGGCCGGCTACCTGTACCAGAAAGGACACCGTCGGATCGCGCTCTGCATACCGGATTCCAAGCTGAGAGGCAACAGGCTCATGGAACAGGGGTTCCTCTCCTTCCAGGGGGAACATTATACCCCCTATGTCATCCGCATGCCGTCGGATGCCATTAAGGCAGCCCAGGAACTCAACCGAATTGACCTGGCGGATACGGGTATCACCGCCTTAATTTCTACCCGGAGCAGAATGCTGATATCCATCATCTCCTGGGCGGCCACCATGGCTAAAAGCATCCCGGAGGAAATAAGCCTGCTCAGCCTGGTTCATGAACCTTACCTGAACCATGTCACTCCTCCCATTACCTCCTACCGCTCCCCTGCAGAAAAAACGACGCGCAGGCTTATCCGGATGATTGAAGCCCTGCTGGAACATCGCCGTATCTCCAATAGCCTCATCCTCCCGGAGTTATGCCCCGGCCAATCCATCAGTACGTTGAATTCCCCCCCCTCCTGCCTTTGAATCCATCAAGTAATAAGGCCTGATCTGCCCCTCCCGGAGACACCTCCGGAAGGGAAAAAACGTATTGGCCGGCTTTCCTCTACTTGAGAACAGGAGCTTTTTTGCCGGGAGCCAGCCCTGTGTCCTCTCCGTCCGTCAGCCATTCCATGGTAATGGGAACAAACTTCAGCTTTTTAATATGCTCCTGGTTCTCCTCATAAAGCACCCCAACGATGCCGGGTTCCACCATGGCAAGGCTGGAATAGGCAAAACCGCCCTCGCCCAGCAATTTTTTCACCGGCCAGGTTTTGCCGTTGTCATAGCTCATGGCCACCTGTCCCTTAATGCGCCGGCCCGCGCTGGGCCCGGAAAACAGAATGCGGCTTTTGCCGCCATAGGCAGGCTGGTCGCTCAGGGAATACGTCATCAGGGAATTCTGGGTACTGTCGCAAAACAGCTCCGGAGCGTCCTCCACCTGCCCCCAGGTCTCCCCGCCATCCTGGGACCACGCAATACGGCGGCAATTGCCTGCGCCCCAATGGCGCGCAACCATCACCACGCCGCCGTTATCCGTTTCCGCAATGGACGTCTCGTTCACCATGCCCTTCATATTGGCAGTCGGCTGGCCCAGCTTCCAGCTCTTGCCGCCGTCATCGCTGTAAATGCAGGAAATCACCCATTTGCCGAACGGCCCTTCATTCATCGGAATCACCAGGCGGCCCTTGTGGGCGCCGCTCTTCAGCTGGGTTCCCGCATTCGGGCCGGACGCCATAATATCCACTCCGGAAGGACGCTTGGTCGTCTTCGTGATCTCCTGCGGCTTCGTCCAGGAAGAACCTCCGTTCCTGCTCTGAATCATGAAATTGCGGATGCACTTTTCATCATCCCATCCGTCCGGGATATTGGGCTGCCGCTCCTTGACCCCGGCAGGGTAACGCTGGAATACGACAGTCACGGTCCTGGTTTTGGCGTCATAAACGGGGCACGGATTATTGAACGTGGCGCCATGGGCCTTGGCTATCGCCCGGGGACGGGACCAGGTCTTCCCGCCATTCTTGCTGACGCTCATGATAATATCGTTCTCCCCCTGGTCGGTATTTTTGTACCGTCCTTCAGCGAATGCCAAGAGCTGGCCCTTGCCGATACTGAGCAGGGCGGGAATACGGATGGACGCATAGGGATTACCCTCCCCGGCGCTGAATACGGTCACAGCCCTGTCCGTAGGGAAACCGGTTTTCTCTTCCTGCCCGAACGCCGGCAATGCCACGGCGCATACGGCACTCATCAAACACTTGAATACGGAATTCATCATCCTCTCCACCTTATTCCATTTTCCCCTTCCGCACAACAACCATGTCATGCATGTGCGCCAAGACCAGAGAAAAAGAAACACTAAAGAGGAATGCGATACCGCCGCCGGGAAGCCCGGAAGGCTTCGGCCCAAAACTCAAGCCAGCAAGAAACGTGCCCATCCGAATACGGATCCCCGGAAAAGCGCCCGCCGGAACCGGGTAAAATCTCCGAAAACACGAAATCGGCTGAAAAAAAATCCCTGCCGCACCGCCAAAGCCATTCCACACATCAACCGCCCGGCCTCTCTCCGGACAAACCGCTTGCCTATTTATTCATCAAGAGAAAAATGGTGAAAGAAGAAGAAAACGGAACCTGTATCTTGTAACATTGCAGAATCACCTGCTTCCCGTACTGTCATGAACCGAATCCTTCCATTACTATCCCTTCCCCTGCTGTCGCTCGCAGCGGTATTTGCAGCCAACACCCCGGAACACATCGGCAACGACCTCAAACTGTTCAAAGACTTCTCCTGCACCTCCCTGAAACCGGATGTGAAAGACACCTCCGCCTTCCAGTCTGACGCGATGAAGGAACTCGCGGCCAAAATCCTGGCAGGCCATTACAAGCCGGACTACCTGTATGCCAAATACCGGGCCCTCCCCTCACCGCGCCAGACGGGGAAAAATCTCAGAATCGGAGACGGATTCAGCAAATACGACAACATGACGGGCGTCTATCTGGAAAAGGGGCGGCATGTCGTCCTGGTCGGCAAGACGGAGGGGCAGGAAATCAGCCTCCTTCTGCCGAACCTGATGCGCAAGCCGGCCGAAGGAGTACAGCCCACAAAAGACCCCAACGGTTGGGGATTGCATAAAAAGCAGATTCCGCTCAAGGAAGGAATCAACATCATTGACGTGGAAACGCCCGCCAACGCCTATATTAGCTACTTCACCGAAGATGCCGGCAAGGCGCCGAAAATTCCCGTCCACTTCGTAACCGGCAAAGCCAACGGTTACTTTGACACCACCCGGGGCGACACCAACAAGGACTGGGTTCGCCTGCTTGACCAGGCCGTCTCTCCGATCATGGATGCCCGGGGAAAATACATCCAGGTTGCCTACCCCGTAGAATTCCTGAAAAAATTCACCAAAGACCGCGGAACCGAACTCATCAACGCCTACGACAAGCTCATCGGCATCCAATACCAGCTGATGGGTCTGGATAAATACGGCAAAATCCCGGAAAACCGTGTCCTGGCCCGCGTGAACTTCAACTACTACATGTTCCGCGACGGAGACGGAGTCGCCTACCTCGGAAACGACGGGACAATGCGCATGGTAACCGACCCCGAAAACGTTCTCAAGGGCGATGCCTGCTGGGGATTCTCCCACGAAGTAGGACACGTCATGCAAATGCGCCCGATGACCTGGGGCGGCATGACGGAAGTCAGCAACAACATCTTTTCCCTGCAGGCCGCAGCCAAAACAGGCAATGAAAGCCGCCTGAAGCACCAGGGCAGCTACAACAAAGCGCGCAAGGAAATCATCGAAGGGAAAATCGCCTACCTGCAATCTAAGGATGTCTTCAACAAGCTGGTTCCCCTGTGGCAGCTCCATCTTTACTTTACCAAAAACGGACACCCCGACTTCTATCCTGACGTCATGGAATACCTGCGCAACAACGCGGGAAACTACGGAGGAAACGACACCGTCAAATACCAGTTCGAATTCGTCAAGGCATGCTGTGACGTCACAAAAACCGACCTGACGGACTTCTTTGAGAAATGGGGATTCTTCAAACCCGGAACATTCCACATCGGCGACTATGCCCAGTACGACTTTAACGTCACCCCTGAAATGGTGGAGGAAACGAAAAAGTGGATTGCCGGCAAAGGTTACCCGAAACCCGAAACCGATATCACCGAACTAAGCGAGTAACGTGATTCGGCAATTCCGACGATTCCCTTTAATCATCAAATATGCTGCAAACGGATAAGAAAAACAGAAACCCAAGTTCAATTCTTTTAAAAGCATTTTTGATGACGGAAATTTATTAAAAATTTAAACTCCCGCACCAAAGGGTGGAATCAGAAATGATTCCACCCTTTTTCATTTCTACATCCATCTCCCCTATCCCCAGCCATACAGGGTACGACAAATGGCATGCCCCCCTAGATTAAATGTATTCCCCCATTTGATAGCCTATCCAAGAATTGATATAATTGGCATACGTCTCCTATTTTGGTCAAACATCCAAACAGGAGGTAAAACAAGATGCTTTTTGATGAACCGTTTTTAGCTGGTTTGTCATCCGTATAGCGATGGGAGGATAGCGTGTTTCCCTGATGGTCACAAACGTGGATGGCGTTTCCCTCCAGTATGGCAACAACTTCAAAAGAAAATCTCTGCAGTTTTCCTTTTTGAGTGAAGCGAGTTTATCCTTCAGGGAATATTACACGGACAAGTGTTCCTTATTGGTATGCAGCTCCGGTCATGAATCCATCATGTCGTGAAACACGGGGTTCGTAAGCGATAAAACTCAGTGACCGTCAATTATTTTACCGTAATGAGCAGTTATTTCCCTGACTTGATAGGAGGAATATCCTGACAGAAAAAAGCTACATCCCTATTCAGTTTTTCCGCGATTTCGCAGATGGTATAAAATGTGATGTTGCGCTCTCCCCGTTCAATGCTGCCGTAGTAGCTTCTATCCAAATTGGCAACATGCGCAAATCCTTCCTGAGAGAATCCCTGGGCTTTTCTCTCGTTTCTGATCCTTTCTCCTAATTCCTTGAGTACATTTTGCTTGGACATCTATTCATTATCGCAGAAATGAGAAATTTATGTCCACGGTCTAAAATACCTCTTTACAGTTGTAGAGATACACGATATTCAAACGTTATCACCTACCAACCAAGAGGATGAATAACCAAAATTGATTATGAAGTTACATCTGCCTACAGTACTGCTGGCGACCGTGCTTGCCTGCATTTCGCAACTGGTCATCGCTACAGAAACAATCAACCTCAATACCCATAACTGGGATCAATATATCGGAGATGATGGGAATCCGGGATATCCTCGATTTGATAACGTTAACCTGAGCCTTAACGGTAACTGGTCAGTCAATTTTGATAAATTCTATGATCTTACTTGGGGCGCATCAGATAATGGTTCCTATACTTTGACAGGACAAGGGACCATGGATTTCAAGGACGAGGTGTTCACCATATCTGGTGGAAGCTCAAAAACCCTGGCTACAGGTAATGCCAAATATACGATTGGTTCCGGCATTGTTCTCAAAAATGCAACGCTGGAAGCGTGGGGAGGAGCACAAATAACATTCAATGGTTCTCTCTCTACTGAAACCAATCGAGAAACTCCCTGTTCTTTCTCGGTTTATTCATTTGATGAACATCACTCTGTCCTCGACTTGAGAGGAGCTACAATCAAGGATAGTGATTTCGTTAAACTGGAATTTGACCAGGGAACCATTATCAGGGATCAATATACTGTATCTGCAACACACGGTCTCGAAATTTGGTATTCTTCAAATTCTACATTTACAGGAAAATCCATTCTGCAAGGAAACCTGACGTTGGCAAACGATGGGAAAGTAACTGTTTGGGGAGATAATGATGCATTGTATCCCAATATGTCCATTACGGATACTTTGTCCATTACCGGGAATACCAAAATAGAGTTTTTCAATGATAGTCCGGCAAATGGAGTTTACTTAAATCCTGAATCCGGGACTGTCGTATTTTACTGTAAAAATATTACGGGAGACACCGGGCTTTTGAGCGCCATTGAAAGCACATGGACATATGATGACGAAACAATATCCCGGAATATCACCGACAAAAAATTCGTATCCATCACCCAAACGGATGGACGTTATGCTCTGACACTGGTTGACAACGGTTATAATCCCGGTCAACCGGAACAACCGGAAACCGTTATTACAGACGGCAAAGCTCCCGATACTCTTTCCAAGGATGTTGTCGTCTCTTTGAGTAATGGGGGAAGCGTTGATGCAACGGAAACCATCAGAGGACTCAACAATTCCTGCATTAGTGGAACGGGAGGGAATTTAGTTACTACGGATACACAAACATTCTCCATGAATGGTTCCGATACACTCGGATTCAGTATTGTAGGGACAAACGGAAATGCAGGTGCGGATATCCAAGTAGGCCAGGCGGGAGGAAACATTACGGATGCCGCCATTGTTTTAACTGGCGACAAATATGAATCCAGACAGGTCAATGTTCAGAGCGGCCTTTTGGAAATTGGTCAAAACACCATTCTTGGAACAGATGATTCCATACTGACGATTGGATCCTCGAATGCTTCCGATGGTACAGTTACTGCATCCGTCAATAACAGGGGGACAATCAACAATGACGTTACCATCAATTCCGGTGCATCGCTGGACAACAGGAATAACATTAATGGAGATGTTCTTGTCAATGCATCATCCATTTTGAGCAACCATGGAACGGTGAAGGGGGATGTAACGGTATCTGAAAACGCTTCTGTTAATGGCAGCGGTACCTTTGGTTCAACCATTCTCCAATCCAATGCTCTTCTCTATGTCGGCAACAGTCCGGGATTCCAACGACATGGGGATTTGATGCTAAATGACGACTCAAGGCTCGGTTTTTATCTGGACGGCATTACCGCTGCGACATTGGAGAATCACGGTTCAGGTACATATTCCAATCTTTCCGTGACCAACACATTGAATTTGAATGGAACAGTGAATGCCGAAGTAGAAGTAGGCTTAGGTATTTTAACCGCAGGGATGGAAGCGTTTACTCTGGATCTTATCAAAACGGAAGGAACGGTTTCCGGTAATGGTGATTTTGTCCTTTCCCTGAATGATGAAAACCATCTCCTGAAGGAAGGCAGTCTTCTCTGGGATTCTACTACAGGCATACTCAGTTTCACAGGACAGGTGGACGAAGCCGTAGCGGCCGCTCTGGTCGGCAAGGACGGCTCTAATATCGCCAATTCCCTGTGGTCAAGTACCAGTGTCGTCAAGAACTTCGGGCAAACGGCTGTTTCTCAATTCAAGGTTACCCAACCGGGAGATTCCAATGTATGGGTAAGCGGTTTGGGCGATTTCGTTACCATGAACGCCACTTCCCATGCGGACGGTTTCCAGTACAACGGAGGAGGGTATGCGGCAGGGATCGACTACGCTTGGACGAAGAAATTCCGTGCCGGTATCGCCTTTGGTCAAACATTCGGAACGTTCAAATCCGACGATAACCAGGCATCCATCAAGCAGGATAGCATCATGACCGGTCTTTATGCCAATTACCTTGAAATATTGTGCGACAAGCAGAGTTTGGGATTGAGCGGATACTTCGCCTATGGATCGGTGGAAAACAGGGCTGATACTCTCATTGGTAATTCCGCCTATTTGCCCGGTCATGCAAAATGGAATGACGATGTGTTCACATTCGGACTTAAAGCTGACTGGAACATCAAAGTCACCGACAAGACAACGCTGACTCCTTTCATTGGGATTGATTACGTCCATGGAGCACAGGAAAGCTTCACGGAAACATATTCCAACGGCAGCCGCCAATACAGGGACGGTAATATGCAGGTATGGAGTGTTCCGGTAGGCATCACGGTTAAAAAGGAAGTATCGGTCGGAGGAGGACAGCTTCTTCTTCCAGAACTGACAGTCGCCTATGTCGGTGATGTATCCAGAACGAATCCTTCTGTTAAATCAACCATTTATGGTATCGAAAAGAAACACGAAGGAAGCAATCCGGGCAGAAGCGCGTTCATGATGAATGCCGGCACCAACTGGATCATCAACCAGGACTGGAGCGTAGGAGCATTTTACACGCTGGAAGCCAGAAGCAGCCAGGTGAACCAATCCGCCTCACTTTCGGCAAGGTACAGCTTCTAATTAGACAAATAACAGTCACCCAAGGATGGAATCAGCAATGGTTCCATCCTTTTTCATTTTTACGCCAATACACTATTCCTTTCCATACTGGGTACGGCAAATGGTACAGTACCCCCGTTAGATCAAACGAGCTCCCCCAATTGGTAACTCATCCCTGTTCGATCTCAATATATACAAGGAGACTTCCACACAAAGGGGGTACTTTCTCAAATGCTTCGGAAATGTTTTTCTCAAAAAATGAAAACTTTTTCTCCATTAGGAAATGTATCAATTGGGAAAAGAGGAAAGTCCATTCAGTCATTTGTAAGGCAAAATTATTTTTGACGGTATTTTTTCAGATTTGCGTAGGTTAATCTCCATCACGCCTCTGGAATTCTTACAAATGATTCTCGCAACATTCAGAATAAAAGATTCCCCACCGACACGAAAAACAGCGTACGATTGAGCGGAAATACGGCATCATTCCTTCATGAATATTTTGTACGAAGCTATTTTTAATTAAACATTTCCCTATGGTCATACCAATCATCTTCATCCCTTGGAAGCAAAGGAACATAGGACAATTAATTCTAAATTGATTCCTACGGAAATTATTCAGGAAGGAAGGTAATTGGTAAGGGGAACTGGTTACAAATCCGTACAATCAATTCTGGGACTATTCAGAATAAAATAACCTGCATATAGATGATTCTCCATGTATTGCCATCTGCATTTTCCAAGACATGGATTCTTCAAATGATCCTGTACAATGGTGTAATGAAGGAATATTAAACGTGTTTAAAATTTACAAATATATTGTAATGAGCAAGTTATGAAAATATGGTCTCATACAATGTATACTAAAGATAAAAGAGAGAGTTTTCAAATGTATACCGCTGTATACCTGGTATTGTTTCCTGGGAAATTTCACCAAAACCATAAGATCTAGGGAACGAATGAGTTATAAGAAAAACGGTCTCACTCGATGTATGAATATAATAAATGGAGGAATTGCCAAACGCATGATTACGTATAACCAGATTCCAGGACTTTCAAGGTCAATCAGTTTTGTACGAAGGCATTTTCAATTAAAATAATTCCCAAAATGATTCCTATGAAAATTGTTCAGGATATAGAGGAATGCCAATGAAGATTACAAAGAGAATTCTAGATGGATTGAGAACAAGAACAGTCAGCTATGGACAATGTATTTGATGAAGAGAACGCTGATTGGGACGGATTTTGGAGCTACATTCCCAGCCCACATGAACCACACCAGTTTGGAGAATGTATGGAGGATTGGCATGATTATGAATGGATAGAGGAACAGAAGGAGATGGATAGCAGAAGGAAACAGGAAGAGTTGGAGAGATTGGGTGAAACGTTGGAAGATGTGGTATTGTAATGACGATACAAGTTTGATAAGATCAGGGCATGGATGTCTTTTCTCCAGAGAAACGAAGCCAAGTGATGTCCCGGATCAGGAGCAAGGACACCAAGCCTGAGAAAATTATCCGGTCAATTCTCCACAAACTAGGTTTTAGGTTCCGCATCAATCGTAAAGACCTTCCTGGCAAACCGGATATCGTACTACCAAAATGCAAGACAGTCATTTTTGTGCATGGTTGTTTCTGGCATCAGCACGAGGACTGTAAATATGCGGTAATGCCCAAAAGTAACACTAATTACTGGAAGCCGAAACTAACCAAAAATATGGATAGAGACAAATTGAATATAAAGAGATTAAATGAAATAGGTTGGAATGTATTAACGATATGGGAATGTCAAATTCCAACGATAACTAAATCTCCTCAAATCATAGAAGAAAAAATTAAAAAAGGAATTTATTGATTGTCTGAAAAATTTATCCCTCTTTCATATTCCATATAATATTCTTCTTCATCAATTTTTGTAAATTTGACATATCTGCTACCAAATTCATCTAAGTCTTCCAATTCCACTTTTTTTCCTAACTCTAACCCTAATTTATTTCTAAAATATTCACCAAATTCACTGTTATTGTACGTAGTTTCAATAGCTTTACCTTCATCTTGTGCGACAACACACACAAAAGGAAAGCCATCATTTGTTAATACAGAAAATGGTTGTCCTCTGTCGGGGAAGAAACTTCTTAATTCTTTTGGAATATGAATATAAGCTTGATTGGGATTTCTACCCTCACGTTGTCCCCAGTTCAAACCCGCTCTATTGTGCATTTTCCCCGTTTTTTCAGAGAATAGAGGAAGGCATACGCTCTCTTTAGAAGGATATAATTGCGATTTATTGGGATCATCAGAAGAAAAAATTGGAGCATTCACCGTTACATATTCTTCTGCTTCGTCACAATGACAATAGAGAGAATGCTGCAATAAGGATTGATAATATTCCAAAGCTTCAGTCGAATTGCATTCTATTCCTAATTCTCTCTGATTTTTTAAAAATCCAGTGACTGTATAATTAGCCGTTGAAAGAAACGCTTTTACAGGGCGATTGTCTTTTCTCCATACATAAAGTTTCGAGTGAACTGCAGGATATTGGCTACTTATATATGAACAATTAAAATCTATTTCCTTATGTAATTTAATAAAATTCCTATGATGAATCTCAGAAACACCATGTATAGGAGTCATTCCAACAAGAAGCTCAATTGCAATTTCTTTTCCTAATTTTTTACGTATACTAGAAATCTGATATTCAACCATCGCGGAAGTAGCAAAACCTGAAACAATAATCAGACTATCTGCTTCCTTTGCTGGCCTCAATAACACCTCATCAAACAATTCGTTTTTATTTACAATCATTTCCATGAAATATTAGAATCTATAGATTGATAGGGTTCTCCCAGAATTGATTTTAATAATGCCTCGAATATTACCTTAACTCCTTGAGGAGGCACTGCCATACCTATTTGTTTTCGAACACTTTCTTTAGATCCTCGAAATACAAAATCATCAGGAAATGTCTGAAGTCTAGCTCTTTCTCTATTTGTTAGAGCTCTATTTTCCGAATAATGATAAACATGGGTCCCTCCTCCACCGCTCCCTGTTATAGTATAGGCTGGCTCATTGGCTTTTAGTCGCTTGTATATTTGACTAATTTTTGCGCCTTTCACATTTAATTGAAGATGAACAGGTATTTTAGCAGTAAATGCATTCTCTCCTTCTCTAATGTATTTAAGTCTTTCTATCACAATAGCTGATTGAACTGTCTGCTCATTATTCGCTACATCGCTAGGTATACTTGATAGTGCTTTTTTTACGGAAATATCTATTTGAGAAAAAGGAGCTGGAGATGGTATCTTAAATTTTATATCAACATCATTTCTTATTCCTACAATAATAATACGATGGCGTTTTTGAGGAACTCCATATTCTTCAAAATGATAAAGATTTGGAAATAATTTGTAACCTTTTCCTGAGTTTTTAAATGCATCTAGAATGTGCGAAAAAGCCTTCCCATCATTTGCACTTCTTAATCCACTGACATTTTCTGCAATAAAATATTTAGGATTAAAAATATTTAATGCATCTACGCAATATTCGTACAAAGCTCCAAAAGAGCCATGCATGCCTTTCTGCTCTCCCACAGTACTGAAATCATTACAAGGAAATCCAAATGTTAAGCAATCAATAACTCCGTATTTTAACAAACTTTGAAATTCTAATTTCCGGATATCTTCACAAATAATTTTGCGAGGTTTTAAATTTTCATTATATGTGGCACATGCATCTTTATCATAGTCTGTTGCCCATAAATGTTCAATTTCTATACCAGGAACACAAGCTAATTTGGCAGCTTCTCCAATGCCTCCAGCTCCACAAAAGAGTTCCGCTAACTTGAGCTTTTGTGAAGAAGAAAATTTGAACAAGTCTGGTTGCGAAAGCATGGGCTAACTGTACTAGGAGACGAAATGGAGTTCAAGGTTAAAGGAGCACCATTCTTCCCCATTTCTTCCCCATACCCCTGCAAACAAAAACCGCAACATATTCATTACGAATACATTGCGGCGAAAAATTGATGGCGGACAGGGAGGGATTCGAACCCTCGGTACCGGTTTGCGGTACACACACTTTCCAGGCGTGCTCATTCGACCACTCTGACACCTGCCCGTTGGAGATTGTGCTAGATAGGAAAGCAGGGATAGAATAACGGCAGAAGAGAGGTTTGGCAATCTTTTTTTCATCCGGAAGGAATTTTCCGTTTTCCCCCGAGTTTTTTCACGTTTCCGGCTGTTGCTCGAAGAGGATGAAAAGCGCCCCGACAGCGCGAGAAAATCTTCAACGGGCATAAACAACAACGAAGCGTATTTTCAGAAGTTTTGAAAGGAACAGGTTTCCGTGGTTCACAAAAATTATCCATGTGGGCATGGCAGATTTTCGCCCTCCCTGCCCTGTTTTTCCTGCGGAGCAAATAAGAATTTTTCTCTTTCTCCACCTTTACGGCTTCCGTGCAATCGGGGAAGGTTCAGGTAAGAACCGCTATTGATAAGCTTCTTTCCGTCCGGGCTCCAGGATTAACCAGCAGCCGTTTGAGAAGTTTCAGGAGCGAGACAGGAAGAGAAGACTGAAGGATTCCGGAAGCCCAGGGTTCCGAGAGTTTCCGGGAAGGCGCGGCAAAAATGGGAATCCATGCTGTAAGAAGAGAAGGCGGGACATGCCGTTTCTCCGCGTATCATCATTTCCGCGGCTCCGCATTCCTCCCGTCCTCAAAAAAAGCCAAAGGCTTCCGGCATGTCCCGGAAAAGGCGTTTCCCGACCGCACTTCCCCCTTGACGGATGCCCCAAAGACGGGTTTGCTAGTCCTGCGCATGGGAGAGTCCTTTTACACACGCACCACGGAGGCCCCCTCCTCCGCCTTCGATTTGTCCCTCAGACCGCCCGCTTTCAGCGAGTTCTGCGGCCAGGAGAAGATTAAGGACCGCCTGATGCTGATGGTGGAAGCCGCCAGACAGCGCGACGACGTGCTGGACCATATCCTGTTGAGCGGCCCGCCGGGCCTGGGGAAGACGACGCTTGCCAATATTATCGCAAATGCCGTCGGCTGCCGCATTCATACGACTTCCGGCCCCCAGATTGAAAAGGCGGGAGACCTGGCCGGCGTGCTGACCAATCTGGAAAAGGGGGATATTCTGTTTATTGACGAGATCCACCGCCTGCACCCGGCCATTGAGGAGTATCTGTACCCGGCCATGGAGGATTTCCGGCTGGATATTATCATCGACCAGGGGCCGAACGCCCGCTCCATCCAGCTCAACCTGCCCAAGTTCACCCTGGTGGGGGCCACCACCCGCGCCGGGATGCTGACCAGCCCGCTGCGTTCCCGCTTCGGCCTGGTGAACCGGCTGGATTATTATACGCGGGAGGAACTGTGCGCCATTATCGAACGGTCCGCGGGGCTGCTGAACGTGCCCGTGGACCCGGAGGGCGCCCTGCAGATCGCGCTGCGCTCCCGCGGCACGCCCCGCGTGGCCAATTCCCTGCTGCGCTGGGTGCGGGATTACGCCCAGGTGCGCGGCGACGGCGTGATTACGGAGCAGTTGGCGCACGACGCCCTGACCATGATTGAGATTGACGACGACGGCCTGGACGAGATGGACAAGCGCCTGCTGGAAGCGATGATTTACAAGTTCAACGGCGGCCCGGTGGGCCTTTCCTCCCTGGCGGTGGCCGTAGGGGAGGACGCTTCCACGCTGGAGGACGTGCACGAGCCTTTCCTGATTATGCAGGGGTACATCAGCCGCACCCCCAGAGGGCGCGTGGCGATGCCCTCCGCCTATCTCAAGATGGGAGCCGCGCCGCCCGCCAACGGCCAGGGGTGGCTGTTGTAAGCCATTCATTTACGACATGGAAGGAGTCCTGCGTTTTATGCTGGTCATCAGGCCCTCTTTCTTTTAGACTGTTTCCACATAAAACGTCAGGACGTTTTCTGTTCATCATACGCCCAAAGCTATGGCCGCACATTCTGATATTCCCTTTAAAAGACTGCCCGTCAAGATTATCGGTACGGGTTCCTATGTTCCGGAACGCCGCCTGACCAATGCGGATCTGGAGAAGATGGTGGACACTTCCCACGAATGGATTATTGAACGCACGGGCATTGTGGAACGCCGCATCGCCGCCCCTGACGAGTACACTTCCCATATGGGGACGAAGGCCGCCCAGCGCGCTCTGGAATCCTGCGGGCTGAAGCCGGAGGATATTGACCTGATTATCGTCGCCACCATCACGCCGGATACGTTCACCCCTTCCACTTCCTGCTATATCCAGGATGCCCTTGGCGCCAAGAATGCCGCCGCCTTTGACATTTCCGCCGCCTGCTCCGGCTTCCTGTTCGCCATGAAGACCGCCGTCCAGTACATCGGCACCGGCCAGATGAAAACGGCGCTCATCATCGCCGCGGAAAAACTTTCCACCGTCGTCAACTGGGAGGACCGCAGCACCTGCGTCCTGTTCGGGGACGGCGCCGGGGCAGCCGTGCTCCAGGCTTCCACAGGGGAAGAAGGGGAAGGTTCCGTCCTTGCCACGGATATCGGTTCGGACGGCTCCCTGCATGACCTGCTCCAGATTCCGGGCGGCGGCTCCCGCTGCCCCACCACAGCGGAAAACGCCCATGAACGCCTGGCTACCCTGGCCATGCGCGGCAATGAGACCTTCCGCCATGCCGTCACGCGCATGAAGGCTTCCGCCGCCAGCGTCATTGAACGCGCCGGCCTCACGGCGGACGATATCCAGCTGATTATTCCCCACCAGGCCAATCTCCGCATCATTAACGCCGTAGCGCAGCGCCTTTCCATTCCTGAAGATAAGGTGTTCGTGAACATTGAGAAGTACGGCAACACGTCCGCAGCCGCCGTCGCCATCGCCTTTGACGAAGCGCGCCGTTCCGGCAGATTCGGCAAGGGAGACAACGTCGTCCTGGTCACATTCGGCGCCGGGCTTACCTGGTCCGCCGCCGTTATCCGCTGGTAATATTCTTTTTCACCCCCCCTCCATCATCATGACCACTGAACCATACGGCAAAAAAAATCCGTTTCCCGCTCCCGTCCTCTCCGTCAGGCACATCACCGGGGAAGGCAGCCCCAAGGAAACCATCCACATTGAATACAGCCTGGACGGTTCCGGGATGAATTATATTGCCGGGGACGCCCTGGCCGTCATTCCCGCCAATGATCCCGCCCTGGCGGACGCCCTGATTGACAAGCTCGGCCTCAGCCCGGATTCCCAGGTTCCCACGCCCGAAGGGGAAACCGCAAGCCTGAAAGACGCCCTGGTTCACTGCTATGACATTACCAATGTCAACAAAGCCCTGCTGACCAAGTGGGCCGCCGCCTCCGGCGGCCAAGAGCTGGACACGCTTCTGTCCGGGGATAAGGATGCCCTCAGCGATTTCCTGTGGGGCCGGGACGTGCTGGATCTGGCCACGGAATACCCCGCTTCCTTCGAATCCGCGGAGGCTTTCGTCGGCATCCTGAAAAAGATCATGCCGCGCCTTTATTCCATCGCCTCCAGCCCGAACGCCCATCCTGAACAGGTTCACCTGTGCGTGGGCGCAGTGCGTTATACGGCCCGTGACCGCAAGCGCGGCGGCGTTTGCTCTACTTATATGGCGGACCGCCTCCAGCCGGGCCATACGGCCAGGGTATTCGTACATACCAACAAGAATTTCCGCCTTCCGGAAGACGGGGACACCCCCATCATCATGGTGGGTCCCGGCACCGGCATCGCCCCTTTCCGGGCATTCTGGGAGGAACGCGCCGCTTCCGGCGCCAAGGGCGGCAACTGGCTGTTCTTCGGCAATCCGTACAGGGCCACCGACTTCTGTTATGAAGACGAGCTGAACCAGTTGACCGGCACCGGCAAACTGAAGTTGTCCGTGGCCTGGTCCCGAGACCAGGAAAAGAAGGTGTATGTGCAGCACCTCATGGTTCAGGAAGGCGAAGAGCTCTGGAAATGGCTGGAAGCCGGCGCCTGCTTCTACGTCTGCGGGGACGCCTCCCGCATGGCGAAGGATGTGGACAACGCCCTTCATGAAGTCATCCAGACCTGGGCCCATAAAACTCCGGAGGAAGCCGCGGCATATGTGGCGGATATGAAACAGCACCGCCGTTACCAGCGGGACGTGTACTAATTCGGGATCTCCCCCTTGAACCTGTCACCGCGCCTTTCCATCTTTTCTGGAAAGGCGCTTTTTCTTTTTCCGGAGAAAACCCTTCACGCATCAATCCGGCTCCCCCTCCCGGCTTCCCTCATGACGGTTCCAGCTGTTTTCCCGTCAATCCCAGCCGGAACAGGCCACCTTCCCAGTCCGCACGCCGGCTTCTTTCGAGCCGGAGAAGCCATCTTCCGCCCCCCCTCTCCATCAAAAACAACGCCGGACCGAAGAGAACCCGTCCGAGCAAAAGTTCCCCTCCTTCTTCAAGCGTTTCCTTACCCTTATTCCAAATCCTGCCGGGCGCCGCAAACGGCCCGTTTCACTTTCCTGAGCTTGAAAAAGAAGACCATGCAAAATAAATACAGCTTTTGCGGCAAACAACGGGCTATACCCCTTTTTCCTGGTCCTTTTAAGGACCATCTTTGAGAAAAGGAATAATTCCACCAATTCTGCAACTGATCAATATAGCTTATCTTTTTTCTCCTCTCCTCCATTTCGGCAAGCAGTTCTTCCCGCGAACGAAAAACCGGAGCAAGGCCCTCCAGCAATTCCCCGCACAGTTTCATCCCCGCTTCTACGCTTTCTTTCAACTGCTCCAACATTACTAAGTCCTTCCTTTCAAAAGCCTCTGCCGTCTGCATGTCGGCAAACCGGAATGCGCTACTGACAGCGGAGATATTTTGTGCTGCAAAACGGTAATAACACAGAGCCGTATCCGGCAATTCATAAATATTACCCTGCAACCATGCGTGAAACGCCATTAGATCATCCTCAAAATTAGCCGTTATCGGAAAAGCATTTCCCCACTCGTATGCACTTTTTCTGATGATCATAGCAGGTCCATAATGAGCTGAAGAAGAAAAAGCCCCTTGTTGGAGCACGACAGCCGGCATTTCCCGTGGAACGGAGGGAAATGCCGGGAATTCAAACGCAACTCCCGGTTCCTCATAGACGTTAATCATCTGGCTGACTACAGCCACGGCATCCGGATACTCCATCACTGCCCAGGCAAAAAACCTGCATCTCCAGGGGAAGGAACAATCGTCCCCATCCTGACGGAGAATCCATTCATGGGAAGCCAGACCAACCGCCTGCCGGATATGAGGCCCGCGCCCCAGCGGCGTTTCATTCCGGTTCAAGATTACCCGGTACGGCCCCCTGTATTGAGCCGTCATTTCCTGCATAACGGCGAAGGTTCCGTCGGAAGATCCGTCATCCGAAAGGATGATTTCAACCGGCCCTTCATAATCCTGCCCGAATACGCTCCGGATGGCATCCCGGATGCAATGCTCCTGATTATGCCCGGTCAGGATAATGCTGATGGAAGGGAGTCGCGAAGAATTCATGAAAAAAAGTGCAGAAAAGGAAGTGAAAAAAACGAAAGGAATATTGCTCTTCCCCGTTTACATATAAGACATCATGTTCATACCGGATTCCAAATTCGATTGGGAAATTCCGGATTCAGCATGAATGGACAGAGAATTGTCCCAAGGCCTCATGGAACCGGTGGGGGGTGGAGGTATTCCCGCTAGGTTTGGTTCTAAGAGTTCTATGATTCTAAAAAATAATTGCTTATGAAAAAATGTGTGTGTTGGGAGCAGTAAGGGAAAGCAGAATCTTTCGTCCTGTTTTACCGGCTTCGGGCTCTCTGTCCGCAAGGGGGGAGATTCTTGATCACAAAACGTCCGCGCAACATAAGTTCCTTGGTGTAAAAATCAACCCTTGACCCCGGATTTGGAATTCGCTATGACAGGTTCATTCGCGCGCTGATGAATCATGAGAGGAACAATGGATTCGTCCCCCTGCCATTCACCGGTTGCGATAGTTACAACCCCATCAGAATCATGTTCTCCATATCCTGGTTCCCGTTCCACTCACGAAGCAGTTCATCATTCCCCTTACATGCAGAAACCGTTCTTCAGCATTATTATCCCGGCCTATAATCTGGAGAATTATATTGCTGCCGCCCTTCAGTCAGTACTGGTTCAAACATTTCAGGATTTTGAGATCATCATCGTGGATGACGGTTCTTCCGATGAGACCGTTTCCATCATCCAATCTTTTCATGACCCCAGAATTCGCCTGGTTTCCCAAGTTAACGGCGGCGTATCGCGAGCGCGAAACGCAGGGATGAAGAAGGCCGTGGGGGCTTACATCGCTTTCCTGGACGGAGACGATTACTGGTATCCCGAGCATCTGGAGCTGGCAGCCGATTTTTTCAACCGTCATCCGGAGATATTGGCCTATGCCAACCGCTACATGAGGGATGAACTGGCGGCCATCCCGCCGCGCCCTCCATCTTATCCCGAATCTATCCGGAGGCTGGGGATACGGGGAGTGCTTTTCATGAATTCCAGCAGTGTAATCCTGAATTCGTTTCTTGCGTCCCGGCTTCCCCCCTGGGAAGAAGCGATGCCCTATGGGGAAGACGGCCTGTACTGGACACGGTGCATGCGGGGGACAGGCCTGATCGGGTTGGGAGGCTCCGTCACCTCCATTTACAGGCAGAGAGCTTCTTCCGCCATGCATAATGAGCATTACCAGCATATCTCCCTCCACTCGCTCATTGCGCCTCTGCTGAATGAGCTTGAAGCCATGAAAAATCCCAAATGGCAATTTGCCGTCCATTATCTGGTCATCAGGGAATTGCATCCCAAAAGACTGTTATCGCTCAACATAGAGGAGAGGATTTCCCTGACGGGCAGGATCAGAAAAATCATGCACCCATGCCTGAACCGGCCGTTTTTGGACTCCTATATGAAAGCGTGTTCCGCAAGAGCAGGCATGGAACAATCATTTTCCGCGCTCATGGACAGAACCATGTTCTCCTGCAAATGGCTGGACCGCCTGGAAAGGATGGGCCGCTCCCTGTTTTTCCGGCTGCAAACCAATAACGGAATGGAGAGCAAACACCAAGATCCAGTCCGTTCACGCTCATGAATATCGTATACGCTACAGACGATAACGGCGCGCTGGGAACGGGCGTGAGCATTGTGTCCCTCATGGAGAATTTGCCGCCCGGCGTTCATGCCGATATTTACATCATGACTGGCGGGTTAAGCGGGGATAATACGGCCCGTTTCCATTCCCTGCAACAGGGCTACAATCTCCATTTGCACTTCATTGACATGAAGGATAAATATACGGATTTCCCCGTCGGTTCCAAATGGTCGGAGGCGACGTATTACCGTCTTGGCCTCGCAGGGGAACTTCCCGCCACGGTAGAACGCGCCCTTTACGTGGATATTGATACCATTTTCAACAGGGACATAAGCCCCATGTATGAATCCGAATTCGGAGATTGCCTCATTGCCGGCGTTTTCACCACGGAAGATTTATCCGAGGAGTCTTTTTCACGCTGGAAGAGAGAAATGAATCTGGACCGGAGCTCCATTTACATCAATGCCGGCGTCATTCTTTACCATATCGGAAGAATACGTGAAGAATGTTTTGAATCCCAGGTTTTATCCTGGGCGAAAAACAATATTCACCGCCTTTCCTGGCAGGATCAGGATATTTTGAATGTATGCTATCAGCAGCGTATCTTGTTGCTTCACCCCATGTGGAACATTTGCGACGGGGCTATCTGGTCCATTCGCTGGGAAGGCGTGAAAAGCTTCAAAAATAATCCCCTAAAGCCGGCAGACCTGCTGGAAGCCGCCAGGCGGCCGGGCATTATCCACTACTGGGGCCATCCCAAACCCTGGCATCCCAACAGTATTCGCCAGGATTACGGATTGTTCTACAAGTATTGGAAGAAATCTCCGTGGAAAGATGACCTCAGGGATTTCCGGAAGCAAAACGATCCCGGCCGGATGTTCATCTCCAAAATGAGGTGCCTCCTGGGAAAAGGTAAACGGCTTTTACAAGGCAGGCATCAGTAGAAATACGGAGGGAAAGCCTTATTTTTCTGATACTAGGCCACTTACAAAACCGCCTTTTATGGAGAAATACCGGAGCCGGCTATTTTTTTAACAAGCCGGCTCAGCTTCATTCCTGAATTTTTCCGAATCCGGAAAGAACCGCCCGCATACTTCTTCAGAAACGTCTCAACGTTTTATGCCTGATGATTTTTCCGGAGTTTTATCAATAGTTAAAAAAATAATTTATTTATGAAAGTTGATACTATTAAGGGAAGTTCCTATGTCATGACCTGTACAAAAGCTTGTACTGTAAGCGCCATCTTCAATTCCGGAGAGACGTCCATGCTTATTCTGGAAGCAGACAAAAAAGGGCAATACGGTTTTGCGGCCCCGACGGACGCCGTAGAAGTATCCGATGAAGAAGCCCTGATCACCCAGGTTTTCAAAACAGCCGTTCCAGGGTTGCCAGGCCAGAACGGCATCAGGCAAGGAGAAAATGCCGAATTAAAAAACCTGACGGCTGAATCCGGGACTTTTGCAGGGGCCGTCAACGCCAACGGAGGCATCAACATCCCGCTTGCCGTGGGGGCGGCAACGGATACGTCAGCGGTCAACCGCCTGTACGCCGCCGGGC
>OHCS01000476.1_pt1 | contig 22755 bp, 22 predicted proteins | sample 1566741 | NCBI WGS metagenome assembly OHCS01 (sample SAMEA3879604, study PRJEB24766) | human gut metagenome | biome: human-associated habitat; feature: feces | place: USA | collected 1985/1987 | reverse complement strand
GACCCTAACCTTGGCAAGGTTATGCTCTACCAACTGAGCTACTTCCGCATTGTTTTCGTTTGCGTGTGCAAAGGTAGACGAAATTTTTGTATTTGCAAACATTTGACTAAAAAAATCTCTTTAGAGGATGATTTTTTTAATACCGGATTAATAATTTGTTCCCCTGCTGAGTGACATCGAATCTCGTTAATGCAAATTCTGACGGGCCATCTGACGGAGTTCCAGTACCATACGCTATTTCGTATTTGGTTCCGCACTTGGGGCATTCTGCCCAGCCGGTATTGTCAGCTTTGACCATTGTATTTTTATTTGCTTCGTGAGGACAGCAGAGGTCATAGGCATAATACTTGGTGTTACCGTTGGAATCGAATCCGCTAACCACCAGTACTCCCGAATATCCGAGTTGCGTACCGTAGTTCTGACCGCTGGTAGATGTTATTTCTTTAAAATTAAGAGCACCTACCAGGTCTTTGTCTTTGTAGGTCAAATCCAGTTCCAGATATACCCGTGCATAAGGAACATTCGAGACGTTTACCTTATTGCACGATATCGCCAACAGTACTACCAAACAAAAAAATATTCTTTTCATGTGTTTATGCTAACAGTTCCTTTTCTGCTTCGTTTACTTTACTAAACGAGAAACCGTCAATAATATTTTGCATCAGAGCAGAAATACTATCATTGCATAGATTACCGATACTACCTTCGTGCGTATGGCTGACCGCTTTATTCGGAGTGAATTTGCCCACTTCTATATTCAGACCGACCTGTTTGTAAGCGTCGCGGAAAGGCACACCCTCCAATACGAGGCGGTTCACCTCTTCTACGCTGAACAATAAGGCATATTTGTCATCTTCCAGAATATGGTCGTTTACCTTCACTTCGCGCATCATGTGCGTTACCATGCGGATACAATCCTTCAGTTCGTCGAAAGCAGGCAGGAACACCTCTTTGATAATCTGCAAGTCGCGGAAATACCCCGACGGCAGGTTGTTGCATATTAATGTAATCTGCTGCGGCAGGCCCTGTATCTTGTTACATTTTGCGCGCGTCAGTTCGAACACGTCCGGATTCTTTTTATGCGGCATGATGCTCGAACCTGTCGTAAACTGGTCCGGCAATTTGATGAATCCAAAGTTCTGGCTGTTGAACATGCAAGCATCGAAGGCCAGTTTTGAAAGCGTTGCGGCAATGCCCGCCATAGCGAAAGCCACCGTACGTTCCATCTTGCCGCGTCCCATCTGTGCATAGACAACGTTGTAGTCCATCGAGTCGAAACCCAGCAGGTCGGTTGTCATCTGTCGGTTCAGCGGGAAAGACGAACCATATCCGGCTGCCGAACCCAGCGGGTTACGGTTGCATACCTTATAAGCTGCCTGCATCATCTGCAAATCATCCGCCAGGCTCTCGGCATACGCCCCGAACCACAGGCCGAACGATGAAGGCATCGCAATCTGTAAATGCGTATACCCCGGCATCAGTACTTCTTTGTAACGGTTACTCTGGCTGATCAACACCTCGAACAAGCCGTTCGTCAGTTCTACCAACTCCCGGATTTGTGCACGCGTGTACAGTTTCAAATCCAGCAACACCTGGTCGTTGCGCGAACGTCCGCTATGTATCTTCTTGCCGATATCGCCCAAGCGGCGTGTAAGCATCAGTTCCACCTGCGAATGAACGTCTTCCACGCCCTCTTCGATCACGAACTCACCGCGGTCGGCCACGGCATAGATGTTTTTCAGCTCCGCCAGCAGAACCGTCAGTTCTTCTTTTGCGAGCAACCCGATGCTTTCCAGCATCGTTATATGAGCCATCGAGCCAAGAACGTCGTATTTAGCCAGGTAAAGGTCCATCTCGCGGTCCTTACCTACGGTAAATGTTTCGACTTCCTTGTCTACCTGTACATTTTTTTCCCAAAGTTTCTGAGCCATAATGCGGAGAATTAATAGGGCAGGGAGGCAATCACTGTTGATATTTTGTCGAGAGCGTCCTGCAACGGTTTTGATACCATCGGTTTGATAAACGGGTTCAGATCGGCGCGTATCGTCATTTTCAATCGCGTATCGGCCTCTTCCACTTGTTTCAGTTGAATCCACAAGAAGAGTGGCACGGGCGAATTGGTTGTAGTAAATTTGATCGTTTTGTTCGGTTCGCGTTCTACGATCTGAAAAGTTATTTTACCTACGGGATCGACAGCGAAACTGCAAGAGTCGCTGTCGAACTCGAAGTCTTTGATTTTATCTTGTGGAATGCGGTCCTTCACCCGTTCCAGATTGGAAAGGTCGGACAGCATTGCATAGACACGATCCTCGTTATAGGGGATCGTTTTGATCTCACTTACAAATTCTGTCATTTCGGGTCATTTATGATTAAACACCAGGATTCCAGTTTGAGGGATCCTTACGCCATTCTTGGAGGATTGAAATTTCGGATTCGTCGATATAATCCGTGCGTACGGCTTCTTCCAGGACTGCATCGTAATTGCTCAAGGTTGTCAACTGTACTTTTGCATCTTTGAATGCTTCTACAGCAACAGGGAATCCATATGTAAAGATAGCAACCATACCGACCACATCGCAACCGAAATTACGTACTGCTTGTACGGCTTTCAGACTGCTTCCTCCGGTCGATACCAAGTCTTCGATGATGACAACTTTCGAACCCGGTTTCAGTTCACCTTCGATCAGGTTTTCCAGTCCGTGATCTTTTGGGGTAGCACGAATATAAACAAATGGAAGTCCAAGCAAATCGGCTACTAATGCACCCTGTGCAATAGCCCCTGTGGCTACACCTGCGATAGCATCTGCGTTTTCATATTTTTCGCTGATTACGCGTGCCAGTTCCAATTTGATGAAACTACGAACAGCCGGATAAGAAAGCGTCTTTCTGTTATCATTATAAATGGGTGATCTCCAGCCTGAAGCCCAAGTGAACGGATTTGCCGGTTGTAATTTAACGGCTTTAATCTTTAATAATTTTTCTGCAACTAATCTTTCCAGTGTTTTCATACAATCCTACATATATATTTATATCAGTCTGCAAAAGTAGGTAAACAGAATGAGATAACCTTGTAGAACCTGAAAAAAATGAGGGGTTAAAAAGATGTTATTGAAAATAAAAGGCCACCGGGCAGCCTTCGGGAGGCATTGACCGGCAGCCTTATCCCTACGGCAGCCGCAGCCGTATCCTAAGGGATAGTTTCAAATCCAGGGTGATCCCTTTCCGTGCCAGGCGGAGCAGCAGGGCTGGGATAAGTTTCAGTAACGATAGCCGTTTTATCATCTGTTGACGGTTTGAAATGAAACAAAAAATTAAGCAAAGCAAGAATGAATTCGATGATTCGTTTGAATTTGGACATGGTTGTTTTAGGGTTAAATGAATGATTAAATAATAATCTCAACAATCGCCCGTACCGTCTTCTCCATCTGGACCAGGCTTTGGCGGTAGGTTTCGCGGTCGTCGCCGTTTAGTTCGCTGATATACGGGCTGTAGGCTATCTCGCGGGCATAGGCTTCCGGATTGTTGTTGGCCTGCCAGGCGGTACGGTAGTTGTTGCGGATCAGGCGGGCGAAGTCGAGAAAGGAATTTTCGCGGGTGTCGTACCGGCGGAAATCCAGGGAGTAACTGCCGGTGTTCACTGTCGTTTTGCCACCGTGCCAGTACTGGTTACTGCAACCGTAGGCCGTCAGACCGAAATAGTTGTTGCTGCCCGTTGCCAGTTTGCTCATTCCCCATCCGCTTTCGAAGGCAGCCTGTGCCAGTATCACGGTGGGATTCATGTTGAAAGAGGCTCCCGCAGACACGGCGGCCTGCAGGGAGTTCTTGACGAAGTTGATTTGTTGTGCTGTCATACTTTTTAATTGAAGATTGAAAATTAAAAATTACTCAATTTCCGGGCGGTCGCTTCCACCTCCGCTTCCGCCTTCTTCCGGTGTTTCCGGCTCCTTGCCGATGCGTTCGAGGCTTACTTTTTCGATCATGGCGCGTAGCTTATCGCCGGGGGTGAAGATGATTTTCGGTTTACGGATCATGTTGGCTTGAAAATCTTTTTCTTCGACTGTTCCGGAACTACCGATCGACAACCGGAAATTACCTAGTCTTCCAAGTTGAACTACTTCGTTGCGGAGTAAAGCTTCTTCCATCGCACGGATCAGGCCGAGAACAACCAGTGCCACGTCGCCATCGCTCGCAGTGGAACGGTCGGCTATCAATTCACAGATGGAGTCGAAATCCATCATTCCACTCACCGGGGCGGATGCGTAATAACGTTTCGCATCCGCTACCGCTCCTTGGGTAAGGTCTTTTTTCAAGACCAGCTTGTACTTTACTGACATACTGTTAAATATTTAAGGGTTAGTGTGATAAGAACTTGTTTCTGAACTACATTGCAAAGATAATACAGGCATTTACCTTCATGGGAGGCTGTGGAATGGTGCAGGATGTTCAGTGTGTATTTTATTTGATAAATATTCGTCTTTTTTGATACAACTTATTGATATTGTTTGTATATTGTAGTGTGTTAATATTGTAATTTATAAATAATTATGGAAGACAAAAAAATAGAAGTATCTCCCTGGGGGAGAGCCTATGGCGTAACGGAATTCGCCCAACTGTATTTCCCCGGCCACACGCCGGTTGTTGCCTATAAGCGTATGTGGGAATGGATACGCACCTCCCGCGGATTGAAAGCCAAGCTGGAAGCTGTCGGATGGGTAAAATTTCAGAAACTATATACTCCAAAACAGGTTGCCGTCCTGGTGGAACACCTAGGCGAACCCTGAGCATGTTAAATTAAAAAATAGTTCTAATGAACTTGAATCAAAAACAAACCGTTGAATGTACGTTGTATTTCTCGGCATTCGACACGCAAACATTGATGTTAACCACCCTCGAACGCTACATTGCTGACGTCAGAAGCGGAAAACACAAAAAAGCGGTAGAAAAAGTGCAAGCCTATTTAGCTGCCAGTGAAAATGAAAAAGCCGAAGCCGGTAAGAAAAGACTCCCTCTGCTGGTACCCGGCGGAGCGATGGCTGGAGGCCGTAAACTCGAACATATGGTTCGTTACTCCGGTTGCATCTGCATCGATCTTGATGATGTGCTGTTGCCACCTGAGCAAATTCTCAGCCAGGCTGCGCAACTCGGTTATGTGAAAGCCGGGCATATCAGTCCTTCCCATACGGGAAACAAACTCTTTGTGCTGGTGGACAGCGATCAGGAACATCATCTGCAAGCGTTCGAACAGGTGCGTTCGATGATCGAGAAAGACCTCCCCGGTGTAACGGTGGATATCTCCGGCAAGGATGCCAACCGCGGTTGCTTTGCCAGCTATGATCCGGAAGCTTTTTATAAAGAGGTGGCCGAAGTGGTGCATGTCCCGCAGGAAACGGTGCCGGTGGCGAAAAAGGCTCCGGCTGTCCGTGCGTCGTCCTATCCGGACAATTCGTTGTCCAACTACATTGACAAATTTGAAGCAAACAATCCTTTTGCCGGTGGCGGCCGTCATAGCTTCGTGCTCAAATTGGCTTCGGCCTTGAACAGTGCGGGGTTCGACGAAAACGAAGTGATGGCCGAATGCCTGCGCCGTTATGTGGAACCGGGCTTTGCGGAGAAGGAAATCCGGGGCATCGTCGCAGACGTGTACCGCCGTTACCGTTCGTCGCACGGCAGCAATCCCTGGTGTCCTCCGACGGCCTCTACCGGACAAAAGAGTCTCACGAGTCTCACAAGTCTCACCCCCATTTCTGAAAATCCACCAACAGAGGGTGATTCGCCTCTGGGCTTTGATATTGATCCTGATGAGGTCGATTTGCCCCACTTCGACAGAGCGATTTTGGAGCGTTGCCCCGGACTGATTAGTGAGATTCTGAAGGTGGCTACCGACGACCGCGAATACGACCTGTTGCTCCTCTCTTCGCTGACTGTACTGAGCACCATCATGCCGGGTGTCAGCGGCATGTTGAAGAATCAATTGTATAAACCGCCTTTCTATACCTTGATCGTCGGCCCTTCTGGAAGTGGCAAAGGGAGCATCAATGTGGTCCGTAAACTGGCTGATCCCTGGCAAAACTACGTGTACGACGTTTCGAAAGCGCAAGTGAAGGAATACGAGGAGAAAAGAGAGGCATCAGACAACTACAAGGCGCAGGTACGTGCCGCGAAAGGTAAGAAGCCGGCCGGCCCTCCTGTCGAAGAGCCGGAGCTGGTTCGTCAGAAGCACCTGCACATGAGTGGTTACACGACGACGGCGCGTATGATCGAACAGTTGGACGTGAATAGCCCTTATGCTTCGTTTTTGTATGAGACGGAACTCGAGTCGGTCAATAATACCATTGCGCAAGAGTTCGGAGGGTATAGTTACGTCTTGAACCAGGCTTTCCAGCATGAACGGATCAGCTGTTCGTCGAAGACCAACGGGACTTCTTATATCGAATTTCCCGAACTGGGTTTTCTGGCAACAGGTACTCCCGGCATGTTGACAAAGCTGATCCCTTCGACCGAGAGCGGGCTATACAGTCGCATGTTGATTTACCGCATTACCGGTCGTAGCGAATATCAACCGCTTACGTCGGCCGACGATACGCTTTGCAGCTTGCGTTATTTTGAAAGACTGGGGCAACGGGTGCTTGACATAGCGGTGCATTTGGATAGTTCTCCGACTTTTGTCTCTTTTTCCGACAAGCAGCGTAAAAGACTTGACCGCTTCTTCGAACGTGAATATAATAATGTACGTGTATTTGGCAACAACGACATAGCCTCTGTCGTGTTGCGCCATCGCCTGATCGTTTTCCGCATGGCAATGACGTTGACGGGGATCCGTAAAGGTGAATCGCGGAATACGGACGGTAAAATCGAGATAGCGGACGACGATTTCGAGATCGCTTTCCATATCGGGAAATGCTGCTTGCGTCATTCGTTGCTGGTGAGCACTTCGTTGAAGCATAGCGACACGGAGCAGCATTACAAGTTGCCGGATGCGCAAGTCGACCTTTTTGAGGCCATGCCGGATGAGTTTAAAACGTCGGATATACTCGAAGAGGCTCGTGTCCGCGGAATTAGCCGTGCGAGTGTGTTCCGTATGTTGAAAAAAGCACAGGGGTATGGTCTACTTCTTTTAGTATCAATCGGTTACTATCGAAAGACGGAAAAAGGCAAAAATGTCAAGAAATGAAAAAGGGGGGTGAGACTCGTGAGACTTTTGAGACTCATCGGTATTTCACGTTCTAAAAACGGCCTTTTTCAGAACGGGTAGTTATCGCTCCGAAAACGAGTAGGCATCGGGGTTCTGACGGGTAGGCATCCGTTGGAAAGGTATTAGGGAAAAACGTCTGTTTTACCGGATTCCAAAAGTGCTTATATCGGTTGAATATTAATCAGTAGATAGGGAAAAGAGAGTGACTAAAAAAAAGGTTCCTTTTTTCTCGCCAGCAAAATTACGACATTCTTTTAAACCACCAATCTTTTTCCGAATATTTTTTTCTTTTCTATGTCCTTTCTTATCAATACAATAACAAAGTTAGTACAAAAATCATCCTTTTTTATACGAAAGCAAAAGATGGGGAAAAACGTGACTAGAAAAAAGGAACGTTTAAACTCGTCATTTAACAATTTGTGACATTTTGACGTGTCCTACAGATAGAACTTTTATAACACTATTATTAATATTAAATTTATTGATTATGAACAAAAAGTTTTCTACTCTTATGGTCGGCGCATTGCTGGCATCAAGTGTTGGAGCTTTTGCACAGGGAAACAAATTTGGTACTACTGCTTTTACAGTCGGTAATACTGAAGAGCTTTCTGATGCAAAGTACTATGCTTTGAATGTAGGTACAACAGTTGGCAGCGAGGAGTATATCGGCGTTCAAAATTCGAATGCAGGTGTTTTCCAGTTTAAATCTCTTGCTGAAGCCAACTTGAACAGTCTTGCACAAGTAGACTCATTTCTTTGGAAAATTTCAACAGTGACTACTGATGGTGGTTTCACTCGTTTTGTGTTGGAAAACAAAGCAACAGGTGTTATTTTCTCATTCAATGAAGATAATGCAGTCGTTGGTTCAGCTGCTACTGCTACAGCGAAGTCTCAAACAATCGAAGGTCTGTCACAGTGGAAGTGGTTGGAAAGCCGTTTTACTGGTGATTTAGTATCTGCTAAGGCTTTCACTATCGATTTTGCAGATGGCGACTCTGTGATGACTGTAAAGAAAGATGCTAATAATGTTCTTTACGCTGTTAAAGATCATAAGAAAAATTCGTTAACAGGTATAAGTGTTCAAGTTGTTAAGCCTAATACATGGGTAATGAGCGCTGTTGATCTGAATACGAAGGGTGACGCTGTTAAGTATATGCAGTTGACTTTCGATGGTGCTGCTGCTACTAACAATCTGTTCGCTGACAAATATCAGGTTCAGGGTATTGCTGCTGCTGCAAAACCTGCTGAATTCATTACTACAATTAATGGAACAAAAGAAGGATGGACTACTCAAACTCCTGAAACTGACTGGTTGGTATTGAATAAGATCGGAGCTGACGGTAAAGTGTCAAACAAGTATGCTCATGTGGATACTTCTTACTTCCAGAGTAAAGGTGAAACATATAAGACATACAACCCGATTAAAGTTAGTACTAATACAGTAATGACAAAGGCTGGTGCTATCGATACACTGGGTTATAACTTACCGGGTGATGCCTTCCGTTTCAAATTCACTAAGAACCTGATGACCGATTCTATCAAAATCGAATCTTTGGGTAGCTTTGTTGAATTAGCAACTCCGGTTGTACCTAAATATCAGAAGGGTGGTAAGCTGACTAGTTGGTCAATGCATACAACAAGTGCTAAGTTGTATACAGCTGAAAGCGAATGGGCTAAAGATGTAAAAGATAATACACAGTACACAGTTCTTTCTCACTGTACATTGGAAGGTGAAACCAGCAAGGTTGTTACATTCTATACAGATGACAATGGTAAAGCAGAAGATAACTATGTAAACCTGTATGCTTATGCAAACGGTATCAGTGATGACTTCATGAGTATTCCTGCTGGTGTGTATAAAATTCAGAATGTGAAGACTAAAGAATTCTACGGTGTTCATATTTATACAACAGACTCTGTTGCTGATTGGACTGGCAAAGCAGCTATCGACAATATGGAATTTGACCATATGCCGGCATTCCAGTGGGTAGTTGTGAAGACTGATGTTTCTGACAAACGTATAGCTATTTCTCCTGTTTCTATCACAAACCGTGAATTTAATGCTAAGAACAATGTTCCGGTTTATCAATTGAGAAAAGGTGAAAACTATGATCCTCACAAATTGATCGGTATGTTCAATGGTGTAGAAGTTGAATTTATTCCGGTTGCAGCAGCTTCTGTAAGCAACAAATATCTGGGTTATAAGAACTATACAGATGCAGAGTTAGAATTCAACGGTTATAACTTCAACTACTGGCATCCGTATGCTCAGGATAGATATTTGGATGTAAACAAAAAGGATTCTATCTTGAATGTATTGACTACTGATGCAGGTCGTTTCACAATCGAAGGTACTAAAGAAGCTGCATATGGTTATACTCCGTCAGCAGCAGCTAAGGCTCAGATCACTGGTTTAACTCAGTTGTATAGACGTGCTTATACAGTTAGCTTGGATCGTGAAGCTATCTATCAGAATGTAGAAGGTCAGTTCGTTGTAACAAAAGATGCTGCACGTGTTGATAAAAAGGCTAGCTTCTATTTCAAAGAAAACAATGAATTTGAAAAAGCGGGTGAAAAAGTTTGCTACTATGCTCTGATTGCTCAGAACATCAACACTAAAGCTGGTGTACGTCAGAATGACGACAAAGCTCTGTTACTGTCTGAAGTATTAACAGAAATCAGTACAGCTACATTTGATATCCAGGAAGCTAATCAGCCGTTGTATCGTCGTTTCAATACAAAATTGGAAGGTGTAGAAGATGGAAAAGACGCTCCTGTTTATCTGAAATTCAAGGAATCTTACGTTGGTGATTATCTGATGGATGAAACTAACGAAAACTTCAAACGTAAAGGCATGAGCTACTTAGGTATTGGAAATACTAATATCGCAGAAGCAGGTCTGTCATTCTACGTTCGTCCGTTCAATATCGGCAAGTCTGACCGCTATGATATCAAACCTCAGTATTTGATTTATGTAAGTGACAAGGCTGTAACTGAATTGGATACAATTCCTTGTGATGCAACAAATCATACACACATGGATGCTGACGGTAACAAGACAACCGATCCTAAGAAATGTACACATGCAACTATCAAAGAATCTGAATTCAACCGTTATAAACTGTTAGTAAGTTTCGCTGACTCTGCTAAGAAAGAAACAGGTAATGTTGTATCTGAAGAACAGCTTTACAAGTTCGGTAAGTACACTCGCGTAGGTTTTGTTGACGCTGTAGAAAAAGATAGCGTAATCTACATCTTGGGTAATGAATTTGCAACTGTTGCAGATAAAGACTTGAAGTTGGCTGACATCAAGAAAGCTCTCGAAGCTAAAAAGATTTCTTCTATCGATATGAAGAAAGAAGTTAAGAAAGACGACCATCACAACTACACTTGGTCATTCCGTTATACTGACCCGGCTAATGTTGATCTGGCAGATGCAATCGAAGAAGAACGTTCATTCTTGATTGAATCTAACAATTACGATGGTGAAAAGATCGCTCCTAACAATGCAGCTTGGTTGAAGAACCAGAACAACTGCTTGGTATTGACAGACGATAAATCTGACTTCGAAGATGCTAAAGTAGGTGATGATAGCGCTCTTATCTTCAACCTTTATGAAGGTTCTGAAGACGATATGGCTACAGAAAATGAAGAAATCTCTACATCAACAGTATCTGTATCGGCTGTAAACGGTGGCGTAGTTGTTAAGGGGGCTGAAGGCAAGACAGTTGTTATCACTAACGTTCTTGGCCAGACAGTTGCTAACACAGTAATCACTTCAAATGAAGCTACAATCGCTGCTCCTGCAGGTGTAGTTGTAGTAGCTGTTGAAGGCGAAGCTGCTGTAAAAGCTATCGTTAAATAAGAAGTTATTTTATAATTAAATAATTAATTCTAAATTTTTACCGCGTATCGTAGGGGCGGTTTGCGAACCGCCCTCACAGTAAGTACCCCGTGAAGGGCGAACAAGCGGTAGATATTAATACTAAAGTAATGAAATAAAGTTCTTCTGTTCTACCTCTGTGAAGAGTGAAAACAGACACAAACAAAGCCCCGGTTGGATTTCCAGCCGGGGTTTTCGTGTTTTTATGAATAAAGACTTAGCATATTGTGAAGTTTTATCCTACCTTTGTGTTATAACTAAAAAGAAAGGATGAAAGTATGAGTAATACAATTGCAACAGTCAGTATTGCAAGATGTAGCATCTTTGCTAGACGACAATGAGGCAATGAAGAAACTTCAAAAATATCTCCAGCGGCTCAAAAGCGAGAGAGTGGCAAAAGAAGAAATGTCTGTCAAAGAAAAAGAGGAAATCCTGAATGATATCCGGGATGGATTGCGGGAAGTTAAAGTAGCAAGAAAAAGTGGTGTCAGATTACAATCTGTAGAAGATTTCCTGAATGAAATACGAGATTGAGTTAGGTAGTAAGTTTAAACATTCATTTAAACGGCTACGAAAGAAATACCATTCACTGGATAAGGATTTAGAATCCTTGGTCACTGAGCTTGTCCAAAATCCCACTGTCGGTGCCGATTTGGGCAACGGTGTCCGTAAAGTGCGCATGGCTATTAGCGACAAAGGAAAAGGTAAAAGCCATGGAGCACGAGTAATCACTTATACTACAATCTGTTTTTACGCCATCGCTATCGCCAGCACGCTTACCCGTACTCCAGGGATCGTCAGCAGTGCTTCGGCACATGCTCCGATCGTCGATCCGGTGGTGATGACGTCGTCGATAAGGAGGATGTGTTTTCCTGCCAGAGCTTCGCTGTCGACGACAGAGAAAATATCCTGCATATTCAGCCAACGGTCGTAAGTCTGTTTGTGCGTCTGCGTTTCTGTCTCTTTTGTGCGGCGGAGGCTGGTGGTGTCGATCGGGAGTTTCAAAAGGGTGTTGAGGCCGCGGGCGATCCATTCGGACTGGTTGTAGCCGCGCTGTTTTCGCTTCTTGGGATGAAGCGGGACGGGGAGGAGAAGGTCCGGGCGGTCTGACAGGATCGCTTTCTGATACCTCAGGCCGGCCATACGTCCCAGACGGAAACCGATCTCACGGTTGTCGTGGTATTTCAGGGAATGTATAAGCAACTGCACATGGCCGCCTTTTTCGTAATGCAGGAAAGCGGCTGCATGGTAAACCGGGACTTTTCCGCCAAACAGGTAGGTGGCGGGGTTCTCTTCCAGAAAATTGTGTCCTGTACGGGGCAGGTCGCAAAGGCATTTCAGGCAGATATGCTCTTCCCCTCCGACGAGAGGCGTCTGGCACAACATGCAGAGCTTAGGAAAAAAGAGATGCAGCAGGTCATTAAAAATCTTCCTCATAATCGTTCCCGTTGAATAATTGTTTCAGACAACGGGATGCTTCCCGGCTTTCAAAGCCACGGCCGGCAGCAAAACGGAGAAGTTTGATGTAGATATCCCGTTCGTCCTTGCCTTTGGTCGATTTCTTTTTCGCCTTCAGCAACGTTTGGAGGATATCGGCATATTCTTTTTCGTCTATCCCTTCCAGCGCTTCCGAACGGATGGGGGCAGGGATATTCCTTTTTTGAAGTTCGTATGCGATTTTGATGCGTCCCCATTTGTTGAAACGCAGTTTGTCGTTCACGAAATAACGGGCGAAGCGATGTTCGTCGATGAATTTTTCCTGGAGCAGACGTGCAATGATCCGCTCGCCTTCCTCTTGGGAGAGGCCGGCGGCTTTAATCTTTTTTTGTACATCCTGGATGCAGCGTTCGGCAGTCGAGCAGTAAGCAGCTGCGCGGCGTAGCATTTCAGGTTCGGTTATCTGTTCCATGTCTGTGCCTTTACGAAGCGGTCTTTACCCGACAGGTCCTGTATCAGTTCCACATTCTTAAATTCCATCATGCGCAACATATTTACTACGGCTTCGCCCATCTGTGCGTTGATCTCGAAATAGAGGTAGCCTTTCTTTTTTAATTTCTGTTCAGCAAAGCGGGCGATGTTATTGTAAAACAACAACGGATTGTCGTCGGGTACGAACAGTGCCAGCGAAGGTTCGTAGTCGAGCACGTTTTTCTCCATTTCCGCTTTTTCCTTCTCCATGACATAGGGAGGGTTGCTGACGATGACATCGAATTCATCTTCTATGGAATCGGCTGTTTTGGATGGCTGGAGAATATCTTTTTCGTAAAAAGTCAGTTGTACGCGGTTGATCCCGGCATTTCTTTTGGCTATTTTCAACGCCTCCGGAGAGATGTCGAGTGCTGAAACCTGTGCTTTTTTCAGTAATCTCCTTAAAGTAATGGCAATGCAGCCGCTACCGGTACCTACGTCCAGGATGTCAATACTCTTTTTGGCATAATCGTGTACGATCAATTCCACCAATTCTTCCGTTTCCGGACGGGGGATCAGCACTGATGGGTTCACTAGAAACTCAAATCCGTAAAAGTCTGTTTTACCGAAAATATATTGGATCGGCTCATATTTTACCAATCGTTCTACGATATTATAAATCTGTGTCTTCTCCTTCTCAGATAATTCTTTATCTTTGCAGAGTAAGAATTGGTGCGGCTGAATATCGCAAACGCGTTCCATTATCAAACGAATGAATGCTTTAATTTCACTTGGCGGATAATAATCTTTGAGCGTATTTTGTATATAGGCGACAGTCCCAGTCATATCAATTTAATTTTAATGCAAAAGTAATGCAAAAACCATTTATAAGCAAAGAAAATGGTCGAGGTTGAGAATAAATATATGGCTCGTTGTATTTCACTAGCCCGTGGTGGAGCGGGCAATGTGGCACCGAATCCGATGGTTGGAGCCGTGATCGTGCATCAGGGAAAAATTATCGGAGAAGGCTATCACCGGAAATATGGCGAAGCGCATGCCGAGGTGAATGCAATCGCTTCGGTTCGTGATGAGTTTTTGTTGAAAGAGGCTACGATATACGTAAGCCTGGAGCCCTGTTCGCACTATGGGAAGACACCTCCCTGTGCGGAGTTGATCATAAAAAAGCGGATACCGCGTGTGGTGATCGGGTGTCTGGACCCGTTTCCGGAAGTGTCGGGAAGAGGGGTGCGGATGCTGCGTGAAGCAGGTGTGGAAGTGGTAACCGGTGTGATGGAAAAGGAAGCCTGGGAGTTGAACCGGGTGTTTATGACTTTTCAGGAAAAGCGGCGGCCTTACATTTATTTGAAATGGGCGCAGAGTGCGGACGGTTTTATGGACCGTGGGCGGACGGATAATACCTCACCGGCTGTCGTATTGTCTTCACCGGAGACGATGCGCAGGGTGCATTCTTTGCGGGCGAATGTGGCGGCTATCATGGTCGGGACGCAGACGGCTTTCCTGGATAACCCTTCGTTAACGGTACGGCATTGGGCTGGAAACTCACCTGTCAGGGTGGTGCTCGACCGGACTTTACGTATTCCCTCGCATTATCATTTGTTTGACGGAACAGTGAAAACACTGGTCTTTACCGCCGGGAAAGCGGAAAACCGGGAGAATGTGGAGTACGTCACCCTCGATTTTTCACAGCCTGTCTTGCCGCAGGTGATGCACGAATTGTATATCCGTAAATTAAATTCGTTGATGGTGGAAGGGGGAGCTGTGCTTCTTGAGCATTTTCTGGAGGAGAATTTATGGGATCAGATATTTGTTGAAACAGCCCCTGTCAATCTGGAATCGGGTGTAAAAGCACCGGATCTGAACAGGGTGGCATCTTTGTCGTTAACGGACGTGAAAAAAGTTCAGAACCACGTAATCACTGTTTTTTCACGGAAAAATCAGTGAGCGAAGTAGTTTAACGGAACTAAAATATTATAAATATTAGCCGATATTGGGAATAAAGCAAAAAATGTTTCTACTTTTGTGGCTTTATATGCAACAAACTTATTTTTGGATGAAAAATAGAATAGTACTATTTGTAGCGGGATGTATTGCATTGTTTCTGTCTTCTTGTCTGAATTCAGACGATCAGGAGTATGAGATACCTAAGGATTGTCAGATAACGGCATTCTCTGTGGATCATGATTCAATCCTGGGTGGAAAGTTGGATACAGTGAAGTTTGTGATCGATCAGGTAAACGGACGTATTTTTAACCCGGACTCCCTGCCGTTTGGCACAGAGATCGAGAAAGTTGTTTGTACAGTGTCTGTAGCAACGGGCACCTATACTATCGAAGTGACTCAGGATGCTTTGCCTGACTCTACTTTTTACTGGAATAGGGAAGACTCTTTGGACTTCTCCAAACCCGTTAAATTTGTGACTGCCGCATACGACGGTATTACAAAGAAAACGTATATCGCTCAGGTAAATGTTCATCAGATGGTGCCTGATTCCATGAGTTGGGAACTGTATGATTCTAGCGTTTTAGGATTCCCGGTGAAAGAACAAAAAGTGGTTACATGGGGGGAAGAGAATAATGAATATTATTATATGTACGTACAGGGAACTGATGCAAGCAAAGGATATTCATTATATACTTCTTCTGTTTCCGATGCTAAAAGCTGGAAGGAAGAGACATTGAACGGTCTGCCGGCTGGTGAGGTTCGTCTTTCTCAGATGACTGAGTATGATGACGCTTTATTTGTGCCTACAACTAAAGGGGCGCTCTATCGTTCTGTTAACGGACAGGATTGGACGCTTGTAGATCAAACACCGTCTGTAAATGCTTTGTTGGGAGCAATTAATAACGAAATAGGTTTAGGCCAGACTTCGTTCCTGTCTGCAATCGTAGAAGAGAACGGTACACGGAGTTTTGCTTTTATGGATAAGGATAAGAAATGGACAACCGGTGATGTTGTTCCGGATGAATTCCCTGTAAGCAGTTTTGGTTCTTTGGCTTCTTATTCAAGTAGTAGCAAGCAAAACAGTTTGACAGTGGTTGCCGGAAAAGACAAGAACGGTAAATTGCAGAATTCAGCCTGGGGCACCATGAATGGTAAACAATGGGTTTTACTGACCGATATAGAATCTGATTATTTCGATAAGAGAGAAGGTGTAATGCTTTCTGCTTATGATGATAAGTTCTGCCTGATAGGTGGTATCGGTGAGTCGAATAAAGCGTTTAAAGATATTTACTTCTCCATAGACAGAGGTGTGACATGGACATTGTCGGACACGCTGACTGTGATGCCGGAAGATTATAAAGCGAGAGGTTTTGCTTCCGTTTTAGTGGATAAAGAGAATTTTATGCTAATTTTCGGCGGTAAAGAGAATAATAATGCAAATGATCTGGACCAGATCTGGAAAGGCCGTATAAACCGTTTAGGTTTTAAGGATTGAGAAAGTTCGTGGAGGAAAGTATAATTTTAGGAAGAATTTAGCGTTAGAAAAAGAGGTGTAGAACATAACAGCATTGCATATGACTTCAACTTTTTTTCAACGGATTCTTATACTGATACTGATGGCCGGCTCATTTACCGGTCTCCACGCACAGGAATATAAATATGAAATAGGCGGAATGGCCGGTGGCGCTTTCTATATGGGAGATGCCAACAAGAATGCTTTCTTTAAAGGAATGAATCCGGCAGTGGGAGCTGTATTCCGTTATAATGCCAACTTCAGATGGGCTTTCAAAGGCAATCTGATGTGGGGACAGGTTTCAGGCAGCACGGAAGGACTGGAAAATGTTTTTCCGGACAATGCGCAGGCATCGTTCAGCCGTAGCCTGGTAGAACTGGGCGGACAGATGGAGTTTAACTTCTTTCCGTACAGTGATAAATTTGCTTATGCAGGGGCGAAGCGCTTCACTCCTTATGTATTCCTGGGATTAGGAATTACATACGGAACAGGTAATGAAGCGTTTTTCGGACCGAATATCCCGTTAGGGGTAGGCGTGAAGTATAAGATCAAGAACAGGATTAACCTGGGATGCGAGTTCTCGTTCCGTAAATTGTTCGGAGATAAATTTGATGTTACGAACGGGGATAATGCAATACTGGATAATCCGTATCAGATAAGTGGCAGTTTCTTGAAGAACAAAGATTGGTATTCATTTTTACTGCTATCTGTTACCTGGGACTTCGGTCCGCGTAACAGGCCATGTAATAGTATAAACAGCAACAGTACGTTTAGATACTGAGAAACACTATGTCATTGATAGAGGAAATAGACAAAGATCGCTTGCCGCAACATGTGGCGATTATTATGGATGGAAACGGACGTTGGGCCAAAGCGCAAGGGAAAGACCGGAGCTATGGACACCAGGAGGGCGTTGTTTCCGTGCGTAAAGTGGTAGAGGCGGCAACGACGATTGGACTGAAGTACCTGACAGTGTACACCTTTTCGACAGAAAACTGGAACCGGCCTGAAGCGGAGGTGAAGGCGTTGATGAGTCTGCTTGTCTCCGCCATCCATCGCGAAACTCCGGATCTGATGAAAAATAATGTACGTCTGATGGCGATCGGTAATTTGGACCGTCTGCCGGAGGATGCGCATGCAACGTTGCTGGATTGTATTAAACAAACTTCTGCCAATACGGGAACCACTCTGGTATTGGCTCTTAGTTATTCTTCCCGCTGGGAAATAACAGAAGCTGTCAGACAGCTCGCCGTCCAAGTACTGGAAAAGAAAATAAACCCCAACGATATAACCGAGACAGTGGTCTCGGACCACCTGACGACCAAAGGCATTCCCGATCCGGATCTGCTGATTCGAACCGGAGGAGAAAAACGCATCAGTAACTTTCTGCTGTGGCAATGTTCGTATGCGGAGTTCTACTTTACCGATGTTTTTTGGCCGGCATTCAGAGAAGAAGAGTTGTATGAAGCTATATTGTATTACCAGCAACGTGAACGCCGTTTCGGTAAGACAAGTGAGCAATTAATCTTATAAACAATAGCTGTTATATGTACAAAAGAATAGTGCTGTTTTTTATTTTCCTAGGTTTTGCCTGCGGAGCATTTGCCCAGGAAAGTGACACTACCCAGGTTGAAGTACCGGCAGAAGTGCCGGTCATTAATTATTCGTCGACGCCGAAGCGGTATAAGATTGCCGATATTAAGGTGACGGGTATTAAGAATTATGATGATTTCGTGTTAATCGGTTTCTCCGGGTTATCGGTAGGTGACGTGGTTACTATCCCCGACGCCGGAGGTGAGATTACAACAGCGGTAAAGCGTTTTTGGAAACACGGATTGTTCTCGGATGTAAAAATCCTGGCAACCAAGATTGAAGGTGACCAAGTCTGGCTGGAAATTCAGTTGAAACAACGTCCCCGTATATCAGAAGTAAATTATCATGGTATCAAGAAAGGAGAGAGGGAAGACCTTGAAGCCAAGTTGGGTTTGAAGAAAGGTTTCCAGGTGACTCCCAACCTGATGGACCGTGCAAAGATCGTTATTCAGAAGTTCTTTGACGGCAAAGGTTTTAAGAATGTAGACGTTGATATTGTACAGCGTGACGACTTGTCGAAAGAAGGCGAGGTGATCGTTGATATTAATATCGATAAGAACGAAAAGACAAAGATCCACCGTATTTACTTCGAAGGTAATGAAGCTCTATCAGCAAGGGACCTGAAGAAGGCGATGAAGAAGACGAATGAAAAGTTCAGTCTTCCGAACGACTGGAAAACCAGTATTCTGGAAGCATTCAGTACAAAGAAGTTTACTACAGAAGAATACGAGAACGATAAGAATAATATTATCGCTAAGTATAACGAACATGGTTATCGGGATGCAGTGCTGCTATCGGACAGTGTTGTCAACTTTAATGAAAAGAAAGTCGACATCTTCCTGAAGGTAGAAGAAGGTGATAAATATTATCTGAAAGATATCCGTTTCGTGGGTAATACGCAGTATGCATCTGACTTTTTGGAATCAATCCTGGGTATGAAACCGGGAGAGGTGTATAACCAGAAGAAGTTGAATGAACGTTTGACGACAGACGAAGATGCGGTTTCCAATGTGTATTATAATAATGGTTATATCTTCTTCAGTGCCGACCCGGTAGAAGTGGATGTGGATAACGACTCTATCTCTTTGGAAGTACGTATCCAGGAAGGCCCGCAGGCTACCATCAACCGTGTAATCATTAATGGTAACGACCGTTTGTATGAAGATATCGTACGTCGTGAGCTTCGTACCAAGCCGGGTATGTTGTTCAGTCGTGAAGACTTGATGCGTTCCGTTCGTGAAATTGCCCAGATGGGACATTTCGACCCGGAAAATATGGAGCCGAAACCGTTACCTGATCCGGATAACGGAACAGTGGATATCCAATATAACCTAACATCGAAGGCGAACGACCAGATTGAGTTCTCGGCCGGTTGGGGACAAACAGGTGTGATCGGTAAGTTGAGTCTGAAGTTTACGAACTTCTCCATGAAGAACTTCCTGAACCCGAAAACTTATAAAGGTATTATCCCGCAGGGTGAAGGCCAGACACTGACATTGAGCGGACAGACTAACGGTCGCTACTATCAGGCTTATAGTATTTCATTTATGGACCCGTGGTTCGGCGGAAGACGTCCGAATACACTTTCTGTAAGTGCTTATTTCTCCAAACAGACTGATATCAGTAGTAACTACTATAATAACAGCATGTCGAATTATTACGGTGGCTATCCCTATTATGGAAACAGCATGTATGGCGGTTACTACGGTAACTATGGCGGTTATTATAATAATAACTATGAATTGGCATACGACCCGGATAAATCTATCATGATGTTCGGTCTTTCTGCCGGTTACGGTAAGCGTCTGAACTGGCCGGATGACTACTTCCAGTTTATGGCTACATTGAATTATCAGATGTATATCATGCATGACTGGGCATACTTCCTGGTGCAGAACGGTACTTGCCACAATGTAAACCTGGAATTGATGTTGCAGCGTAACTCTATCGACAACCCGTTGTATACTCGTAGCGGTTCGCAGTTCTCTATGTCAGTCAGTGCTACTCCTCCTTATTCTTTATGGGACGGAAAGGACTATGCTAATATGTCGGACGATAATCCTGATAAGTTTAAGTTTATCGAGTATCATAAATGGAAGTTCAAAGCAAAGATCTTCTCTCCGTTGGCTCCGAGAGCGATCAAACGTACACCGGTATTGATGACACGTGTTGAATACGGATTCCTGGGATCTTACAACAAGCACAAACGTTCTCCGTTTGAAACATTCTATATGGGTGGTGACGGTATGAGCGGATACTCCAGTACGTATGCAACTGAAACGATAGGTTTGAGAGGTTACGAAAACGGAAGTATTGCCGGTAACGGCGGATATAACTCTTATGGTTATGCTTACTCTCGTCTGGCAATGGAATTGCGTTATCCGTTCCTGTTGGAACCGTCTTCTACGATTTACGGTCTTGTATTCGCTGAAGCAGGTAATGCTTGGAGAGATTTGAAGAGCTTCAATCCGTTTGACTTGAAACGTTCTGCCGGTGTTGGTGTACGTATCTTCTTGCCGATGATCGGTTTGATGGGTATCGACTGGGCGTATGGTTTCGACAAGGTGGATGGTGCTCGTAGTGCAGGTGGAAGCAACTTCCACTTCATCATCGGACAGGAGTTTTAATTAATTGAAAATTAATAATTGAAAATTGAAAATTAGGGGGAGGCAATTCTGTTAAAGTGTTAATAGTCTCTTATTAATTTTCAATTTTCAATTCTCAATATTCAATTATCTTATCTTTGCAGTCAGAGAGTGAAACTATAAAAAGAAAGCGTATGAAGAAGATTATTGTTTTGAGTTGTATGATGCTCCTTTGCTCTTTTGCCGGTATGGCACAAAAGTTTGCCTTGATAGATATGGAATATATACTAAAAAATATTCCGGCTTATGAGATGACGAACGAACAACTGAGCCAGGTATCGAAGAAGTGGCAGAATGAGGTGGAAGCTATCCAGCAGGAAGCACAAAACATGTATAAGACCTATCAGAGTGATTTGGTATTCCTTTCTGCTGAGATGAAAACGAAGCGTGAAGAGGAGATTGTGAAGAAGGAACAGGAAGCACAGGACCTGAAACGTCAGTATTTCGGACCGGAAGGCGAGTTGTACAAGAAGCGTGAAAGCCTGATGAAACCTATCCAGGATGAAATCTATAATGCCGTAAAGGAGATTTCGGAAGACAAGGGGTATCAACTCGTTGTTGACCGTGCTTCGGCGATGAGTATTATTTTTGCTTCTCCGAAGATAGATATCAGCAATGAAGTGCTGTTAAAGTTAGGATATTCAAAATAAATGCTTACATTTGTGCGCTTTATGCACAAAATAACATGATTGATTAATAACAATAATATTTTATAGAAAATGAAGAAACTGATTTTTTTGTTGATGATCCTCCCGTTAGGAGTTTTTGCTCAGGAAGCAAAGGTGGCAATTGTTAATTCGCAGGAAATTATGATGGCTATGCCGGAAATAACAGCTATGCAGGAAACAATGAAGCAGATGAATGACAAATATGCGGGTGAGATGAAGACGATGGAGGATGAATTCCAAAAGAAATATACAGATTATATCGCTCAGCAGGATTCAATGACTGAAAATATCAAACTGAGAAGAACACAGGAATTGGAAGATATTCGTCAGCGTGTTGAAAACTTTACACAGGTTGCACAACAGGATATGAGTAAAAAACAGCAGGAACTGTTGGCTCCGATCCAGGAAAAGCTCAGAAATGCTATCAAAGCTGTAGGTGATGAAAAAGGCTATGCTTATATCATCGATAACAATCCTGGTATCGTTCTTTATACCGGCAATGCTGCAATCGATGCTACTCCATTGGTAAAAGCTAAATTAGGTTTGAAATAATAGATTCTAATTAGAGATATAACAAAGGATGCCTTTCTATGGAGGGCATCCTTTGTTGTATTATATAAAGAAGGAAGAAATATGTTTTCACAAAAAGCAGGACCTATCGGGATTTTTGATTCTGGCTATGGTGGATTGACAGTCTTTGATAAGATCCGCCAGGCAATGCCTGAGTATGACTATATTTATCTGGGCGATAATGCACGTACACCTTATGGACCACGTTCATTTGAGGTGGTTTACCGTTTCACCCGTCAGGCCGTAATGAAATTGTTTTCCGAGGGGTGTCAGTTGGTGATTCTGGCGTGTAATACGGCATCGGCAAAAGCCTTGCGTACCATTCAGCAGCGTGATCTGCCGGACTGGGATCCTGCCCGCCGTGTGTTGGGAGTGATTCGTCCGACGGTGGAAATGATGGATCAGGTCAGCACTACAAAACATATAGGTATTTTGGGGACAGCCGGAACAATATCTTCACATTCCTATTCACTGGAGATAGAGAAAATGTTTCCTCATATCACTGTGACGGGAGAGGCCTGTCCGATGTGGGTTCCATTAGTTGAGAACAATGAGTTCGATTCTCCCGGAGCGGATTATTTTGTACAAAAACATCTGGATCATATTCTGTCGGTCGATCCCCGGATAGATACGCTGGTACTGGGGTGCACGCATTATCCGCTTTTAATCGGCAAAATCAGGCAGTATTTGCCGCAGGGGATAACTGTCTTTGCGCAGGGAGAATACGTGGCAGAGAGCCTGAAAGACTATTTAAACAGGCATCCGGAAATGGACCGCCGGCTTACCCGTAGCGGAGAATGCCGTTTCCTGACTACAGAGTC
>OHCS01000449.1_pt1 | contig 23545 bp, 14 predicted proteins | sample 1566741 | NCBI WGS metagenome assembly OHCS01 (sample SAMEA3879604, study PRJEB24766) | human gut metagenome | biome: human-associated habitat; feature: feces | place: USA | collected 1985/1987 | reverse complement strand
CTGTCATCATTGACGAGCTGCCGACCATCTATTTCCGTGGATTGGACAACCTCATCGCTACCGCCCGAAGCAACAAGGTGGCGGTCTGTCTCGGCTTTCAGGATTTTAGCCAGTTGAACCGCGATTACGGTGAAAAAGAGTCGAAGGTCATCCAAAACACGGTAGGCAATATTTTCAGCGGTCAGGTGGTTGGAGAAACCGCGAAGACGCTTTCCGAACGTTTCGGCAAAGTGCTCCAGCAGCGGCTGTCTCCATCAACCGCCAGGATGTCTCCACCTCCATTAGCACACAACTTGACTCGCTCATCCCGGCTTCCAAGATTGCCAACCTGTCCCAGGGTACATTTGTCGGAGCCGTTTCCGACAATTTTGGCGAAAAGATAGACCAGAAAATATTCCATGCTGAAATCATTGTGGACCATGCCAAAGTCGGCGCGGAGGAAAAGGCTTACCGGAAAATCCCTGTCATCAATGAATTTAAGGACAAGGATGGTAACGACATCATGATGCAGCAGATACAGCGCAACTACGACCAGATCAAGGCGGATGCGCAAGCTATCATTAACATGGAAATGGAACGGATAAAAGCAGATCCGGAACTTTGCAAGCGGTTAGGGTTGGAAGATGAAAAAGACAAGAAATCCGGCAAACCACAAAAATAAACTCATGTTATATGCAACCTGTTCGGAAAAAATCCGTATATTTGAAAATTAAAATAGAAAAATAACAGCAATCTATGAAAGTGTTTGCTGATTATCATACATAAGTCGCAAGACGTCTCCAAACAGAAATCTGGTAAATTTCAAAAAAACAGAGGCTATTGCGTGAGGCTTATGCTATATCTTATAGCGTGAGCCCATGCATCTCTGTTTGGGCTTACCAGAGCCTCTGTTTGGAATGCGTGGGTGTCACGCTTTTTTAACAGGAACAAGGTATGGCAAAAATTCAAGTCATTATGGCTCTAACCCTTGACGGGTTCCTTCCCCATGGGGACGAAACACTCACATGGTGGGTGAAAGAAAATACCCGGTACGGATTTCCCAAGTGGCGGGAAAAAGCCACTTTCCGCATATATCCCCATTACGGTCTGATGGACTTGCTGGACGTGAAAGACAAGTATGACAAGGATTGTGTTTATCTGGCTGAAATACAAGATGAAAAAAGTGCGGAATACGCAAAGGGGCTTTTCCGGTACAATCTGGTGGATGAAATCATCATGTACCAGCTTCCCCTTTCTTATGGCAGTGGAATCTCCTTGACAGGAAGTTTTCAATCCTGCCGGTGGAAACTCCATGCCTGCAAGACATTTTCCAATGATATCTGTCGGCTTGTGTACGTAAGAAGGGAATAAACGGTCTATTTCAATCCGTATTTCTCTATTTTTTTATATAAGGTAGGACGGCTCAATCCCAGCAATTCAGCAGCACGGCTGATATTGCCTCCGCTTTCTTTCAGGATCTTACCAATCAATTCCCTTTCGTCGGGCTTATCTGATAAGGCATTCCTTTTTCCATATCCCGCTTTACGTACAGCCCCGACAAGTCCCATATCCTTATGGGTCAGTAACGGGGTTTCCGCCAAAAGAACGGCACGTCTGACACGGTTTCCGAGTTCGCGTACATTGCCGGACCAGGAATAAGAGAGCATGGCTGTTTGAGCCGCCTCGGTAAATCCGGAGGTTTCCATGCGTATCTCTTCGGAATACTGTCTGCGGAAGAAATCGGCCAGGGGAAGAATATCCTCAGGGCATTCGGCAAGTGAAGGCTGGCGGACCTCGAATGTGGCAAGCCGGTGGTACAAGTCTTCCCGGAAACGCCCCTCACGCATGGCACGTTCCATATCCTCGTTCGTAGCGGAGAGGATACGCACGTCAGTTTCATATTCTTTACGGTCACCTACCGGAGTATATACCTTTTCCTGTAATACCCGAAGCAACAAGACCTGAACCTCATGGGGCATACTGCCTATCTCATCCAGAAAGAGTGTACCGCCGCGGGCCGTTTCAAAATAACCGGTGACATCCCTGTACGCACCGGTGAACGCACCTTTCATGTGACCGAAAAACTCCGAGGCCGCCAGATCTTTCGAGATACAACCGCAATTGACAGCTACAAAAGGCTTGTTCCTGCGTGCGCTGTACTGATGAATTGCATGGGCTACGGATTCTTTTCCGCATCCGTTCGGCCCGAGGATCATCACCGGCAGATCCGAGCCTGCCACACGTCGGACAATCCGGTCGTTTTTCCGGGCTGCGGGGCTGTGACGTTCCAATATTTTTTGTTGCCGGCATATGGAGACAGGTAGCTTCAACAATCCGCGAAGCAGTTCCAGCAGCCCGTCTTTATATACGGGTTTGGGCAGATAGTCCTTTGCCCCCATCCTGACGGCACGTACGGCATCGGCTATGGAGGCGTATTCGGTCATCACCACGAAAGGGATATCACGTTTTTCTTCCACACTCCATTCCAAAAGACTGATGCCGTCGCCTTTAGGCAGACGTACATCGGTCAGCACCAGTGCCACATCCCGCATCTTGATTTTCTGGCGGGCCGTAGGCTCGTCCACGGCTGTAATAACCTCATAACCGGCTTGCAACAGCCACTTCTCTAAAATATCGCAGAGTATCAAATTATCCTCTACAATCAATATTGTCTTTTTCATCATTTATTTTTCTCTTTTCATTATTGGCTTCATCAATCAATGTCCTTATCTGTTCCATGATTTTCAGTGTGTGCTCCTTTAATATTTCATCACTCACCGCCTTGTCATGCAAGGCACACCGGTAATCCGACAATTGTCCGTCGGCTCCCAAGAGTTCCCATACCGGCATCATTCTATGTACAGCTTTCCGCATCATTGCACGATCATGCCCTTCCAGTGCACATTCCAGTTCGGCCAGATCTTTTTCCGATTCCTCCGCAATAAGGCCAAACATATGTCGGCGGTCATCCGTATTTTCCATCAGGCGCTCATAGTCAAAAAAAAATTTTCCGGAAATATGACCGGTAGTCACGGAAGATATGAATGCCAACAGCCCTTTCATGGAAAACGGCTTATGGATATAGCCACAAAATCCGGACTTGACATACACACCCGAATCACCGTCTCCCCGTGCCGTCATCACTGCTACAGGAACAGTGCGTGAATTACCTATATCCGAACTGCGGAATAATTTCAACAGGCCAAAGCCGTCAGTCACTGGCATCTGTATGTCAGTCAGCACCAAATCGTAGTCCGAATTACGGAGTGCAAGGACCGCTTCCTTTGCGTTATGACAGGTTGTACATATCACCCCGTTGCGTCCAAGCATGTCCTCGGCAATTTTCAATAAGATGGTATCATCGTCCACCACAAGTACCCTTTTGGGAAGTACTGCCGGTATTTGTGACGGTACTTCTTCCGCTTCCACCTTCTCTGTGGTTTCCGGCAAAGGAAACATAAGGTGGAACATCGTCCCCTTACCCGGCTGGCTTTTCACATCAATGGTGCCGTCCAGCACCTTTACAAGAGCTTTGGTGATGAAAAGTCCCAAACCGAACCCTTCGGAGTTTACCTCCTGTGCCGCACGCTCGAACGGGCGAAAGACACGCTCCACCGTTTCCCTGTCCATACCTATGCCCGTATCGCAGATTTCCACAAATAGTTTTCCGGTGGTATATTCAGTACAGAAACCTATCGTACCCGACGGAGTAAATTTCACAGCATTCGTCAGCAAATTATCCAATATCTGTTCCAGTTTGTCAGCGTCGCCCTTGACCGTAACGCTACAATTCTTATGTTCCCGCTTGAACAACAACGCCTTGTCATTGGCTTTGCGGGCATACTCTTCCGAAACACTGCCAAGCAATTTTTCCAGACGGAAAGGAACGTCATTGCGTATGTCACGAGTCTCGTTGATTTTATATACATCCATCAGATTGTTTACTAAACGAAGGATGTGCTGACAGGAGTGACGGATGCTTTCCAGATAACCTTCACGTTTCTTTTTCTCGCGAGTATCCGAAGCCAGTTCCGCACAATTGTTGATATTGCCCAACGGTCCGCGTATGTCGTGTGAAACGGTTAAAATGATTTGCTTGCGCATTTCCAGTAGGTCCTTATTCTCGCGTATTATCTTTCTAAGCTGCGATTTCACGCTTTCCTCTTTCCGTATGTCATGCCTTATAATTAAGAATGAAACGACCAACAGAATGGAAGCGAATACGATTACGACTGAAAACAATCTGTATGACAGTTCCCATGCTTCAGTCACCTTCTCTTCCCGTTGCTTGAACGATACTTCCGCTTTTCCATCAAGATAGGTAATAAAAGAATACAACTTGCCGTTTAGTTCCCTGTTACGGTTCCGTAGACTATCGGTATAGGCCGCCATTGCTTCTGTCCTTTCCTTTTGCATGGCTATCAGGTTGCCGCTGAATGTGTGCAGTTTTTGGGCAGACGGAAGTAGCTGTCTGGTCTTTTTTCCACCCAAAAATCCGGCAAGCCCTTCTTTCCTCTGCTTCACGGTACGAATATGGGTAGCCTGCCTCACCACTTCTGGTAAGCGGGTGACCAAAAGGCTGTCCGCTTTTTCTTGCCGGTCAAAAGTTTCCATGATTTGCAGCAGGTGTTTTTCCTTGTCCTCCAGCAGGCTGCGCAACGTATCTATATGCTCGGGACGGACAAATGTCCCGCAGTTTACTTTCAAGGCCTGTAACAGGCTGTCAATATTCAGACGTCTTTTGCGGTATTCACAATAATCGGCATTCTCCCATGCCATAACGGACTCTCCTCGTGTGGCAAGTTCTGTAATGCCACGGTGTGCGGCACTGACATCATGGCGTATCCTGCGGATTTCAGAGGTTTCCGTCTTTATCTCCTTCATATAGCTTCGTTCATGTAACAAAATGGCAACTATGCTACAAATCACTACGATCAGTATCATATACCCCAAAATAACTTTCTGCTGCAATGAAGTATCCTCTATCCTCATAAACAAATCATTAAATGTTATTTTATTGTCCGTTCATACAATACTATTTGAATATAGCCAAGCCCATTTTTCCACGGTACGCAGGCAGTTGTCAAATTTTTCGTTCCGTCCGTTGGAAAAAGCACAGCCCATGAAAAATCCTTGTATGCCAGTGTAGTTTTTCCATGCCCTCCGGTCTGCCTCAATTATATGCTCCCACGCTTGCCTTTCGGTCAGATAACCACAATCAAAACAAAGGCGGGCAAGCAGGATCAAGCGGCTCATGTCCCAAGCGATGACTGTCGAGGGCAAATTATTTCGGGTAAACGCAAAGTCTGGGTGATTTTCCATAAATCTCATGCAGGAATATAAGGAATAGATGGAATGTGAGAAAGGATAGATTATAGATTCCCGACAGGAACCGTCCGTATATTTTTCGGCAGTCCTCTGTTTACATTCACTCGGGGAGATGCCCGGGTCAATGAAAGGATAATACTTTCGGTATAGCTCCCTACAACCCTCAGCTTTCAGCCAGGCGATGATGCGCACCGCCTCCTCCTTGTTCCGGATGGCCCATTCCCTGAACATCGTTTCCATTGATATACGGGATGGAAGCCCCGTAGAAAGACAGTCCGCATAGACCGGTATCTCTCCGGCACCGATCATTCCGGTCAGCAAACTTCCTGTCCGGTTTTCCGGAAGCATTGTCTTACGACTGTTTACCTTGAATCCAAGATAGTCATTAAAAAATAATTCGTTTTTCATATTTATTTCTTTTAGCATCATTCTGAGAAAAAACAGGCAACGCCTACTTTCACAAGCCGGTCGTTGCCTTGTAAACCTCATCCTGTCCACCGACAGGGATTTACGCTGATCGAATATCATCGGTCAATGATTCGATCATATATAGGGTCAAAAAAATCATTTCACCAATTTGAAATTCTGCGTGCCGTTCCCCGTTGTCACCTTGACGATGTTCACGCCTTCGCCCAATGCCATACGGCATTCGGTTGAGTTCGGCCGTTTAGCCAAGAGGACCTGTCCCGCGATAGTCACCACCTCTACCTTTGTGATTGTCTCGCTGGAGGAGATAACGGCTTCACCGTTTTTGGCGTAAGCCTTGATGTCCGCAAGACTGATGCCTGCTTCATTAGTCTCGGCGGAACGGGCTTTCGGTAAAGCAGGTTCTACCACGCTATAATCGCCATGAGCCATCATGTCCGGAGTAAATGGAACGATTAATTGACGGGTACTATTATTTACAGATTCCAAGAAAAATGCCTCCATTGGAGCAATCTTAGCATTAGTATCGGTTGCGTCTAAAGTAACCATCGGTCTTGTTGGCAAGACTGTCGAATTATCGGGATTTCCATCATACACTTTGACGTATGGCTGTACAATACCACCATTCTCATTGATTTTGGCTATCAATTTAGAAACACTCAAATGAGCCATAAAAGGATTTCCTACAACAAAATATTTGCCGGAATTAATATTCAGGGTATCCCTATATGGGAATTTATCTATTTCACCTTCCTTATCCCAAATAAACTTACCGACATTGGCACCATCCCTATCTATCCTAATTGTGCCATCCTCAAATGAACCATCTGCCGTATATCTTTGATATTCCAGATCCTCTTTTCCAAAACGGAATATAAATGGAGTTGCCGAATCAAAAACGGTTCCGTTATTTGCTAACATTGTGAACCCGGATGCCAAAAGCTTGTCTGTTGCGTTAACCATCCATCTTACATTCCAATCACGACTTGTTACAGACGGATTTTGTCTTTTAACATGTCCTTTCAAAGAGGTGAAAGGTTCACGAGACTCATAAGGCAGCACTTCTGTAGAGTCTTCATCCCAGCCAATAAAAATATCACCGGCATATGTTTCTTTCAAAGGTATGGATACCATATATTGCCTTTGAGGTAACACTTTCAGTTCTACCCATGCTTTCGTATACATCAGTAAATCTTGACGGATTACCTCTGCGCCCGGGGCAAAGTGGATGCCGTTACAATAATAAGACAAGCCTTCTTCCAATATCGGATAATTGACACCATTGCCTGTTTCCAGGTTTTCTACAGATGGGATAATTACGTTTGTGCATATATAGGGCGTTCCTTTCGTCCAATTACCCCATTCATTCCAATCCGTAGATATCGCACCCGTCCATTGGGTTTCCAAAGGATGAATGGTTATAGGCAAATTGGTATAAACCTCCTCACCGTCCATCAAAATGTCACATTTGAATTGTCCGGAAGTCTCGGCCTGAAATTCAACATAACCGTCAGTGAACGGGTATGAGGCATTTCCAATCTGTAAGGTATAATCGCTTTGAGGGTTTCCCCCTGAAAAAGAAACTTTCACTTGATCTCCCACGCAATATACACCGGTCGTAAAAGGGATCAATTCCTCTCCACAGGGATTCTTGTCCATACAGTCCGGGATTCCATCACCGTCGGTATCAGGCTGCACGAATGCCCCATATACTTTTAATTCCACCAATGCGTCAACCAGACCGCCCATGTCAAGTTGAATCTCGTCAAACGGTTTCGTCGGAGTGATAGCCACCAAAGACTTTCCATAAGAACCTATCAAATCCAGAGAAAGAACTTCCGGCTTAATGGACTCATCGCCGGTAGCTATACCGTTCAAATAAGTTTTCACACGCAGTAGACGTAATAAATCCACATTACCCAACCAAGTTTGTTCTTCGACAACAAAACCTGTCTGATATCCATCCTCAAACACTTTATCAGTCTTGATAGACAAGGTCGTGTTTGCAGCGACACCCGCAACCTTGTTGATGTAAGCAAAAGTAGTCATGTCTCCATCGAGCAGGTTGGCCAGATTTCTCATGGAAGCCCCCACGTTGGCAATACCACCAAATCCGCTACGTTCGTAATTGATCGTAGCGCCTTGCCGGGAAGAAAGCAAAGACAAGCAACCGCCCGAAGTATATTGGGCCATACAATCACTGCTTGCAGGTTCTTCAAACGCATAATAAATTCTGTATTTGCTCAGATTCAGGCTTAACACGCCTGCTGTCCAGATTGAAACCTTGTCAAACGGTTTGGTCGCAACAAAACTGTAGCGCATCTGGTTACTCGTTCCACCGATCAGGTTCGCCCCGACAGCATCGTTCTCATCGATCGGAGAGGATTCCTGCAATTTTTCACCCAGATATGTTTTGATAGTAAAGAACTTCAAAACATCTGCCGTCAGAAACTGGTCTGTTGCCTGCATAATGAAACCGACACGTATAGGATTACTTTCTGACGCCGGATAAATTCCATCCATTTTCTGCACGCCATAAATGCTCGTGTTCGATAGAAGGTCTAATCCTTTGGTGTATTCGATATAGTTGGTCAAGTCCTCGTCTACCACATTGCCGAAGTCTTCGTATTCCGGAGACAGACAAAGCAGGCAACCGCCACCGGGCGGGCTGAACGGCATTATATTCTCACCCACTATCGGACGGTTACATTCCGAAGAGATTGGCGATGTAGGAGAATTGTTAATCGTTACGAAATCCTCACAATTACCTTTTTGCGCTTTAATCACATATTCACCCGGCTTGCTCATGCCTTCTACCAGGCCTTTTGCGGAAACGGTCGCATTGGCACCTGCCGGTTGACTGTGAATGCTCCACATGATGCCGTCCACACCGCTAAGCTGATAGGATTCTTGAGAACAAACAGAAGCATTGGCACTCAATTTTAAGTCGCATTCCGTATCTACATATATGTTGGCATCACGAGTGTAAGCGTAAAAGATTTTCGTGCCGCCTACATCTACATTCAGACCGCCGAACTGGATTTTTACAGATTGGCAAGGCTTGGTTGTCACCATACTGACCGTAGTCCTGCTACCGCTAACGGCTGATAAGCCTAATACCGAAACAATCTTCTTCGACTCCACCTCTTCGCCGCTTGCATCATAGGTTGTCAGGATTGTATTGTTCAGGATATTGATGGCTAAAACAGAACCGCTTTCTATCAGGAAGCCGACTTCTGTATTTGCCGGTATGGTCTCTCCCGCATCCACCGTCACACGTGGTTCGGTCAGCAAGCTACTCAATGTGCCGAATCCTACACCTTTGTCTTCCGAGCCTATGCCTACCAGTTTCTCTTTCTGGTCCGGCCAGTTCCAGATAGCGGTAGTCCATTCGTTGCCGATACCATTCAAACGGTGGCCGAGAACAGAGGCATTCGGATAAAATCTAGTCTGGGTAATAGGATGGATTGGGTTTTCGCCCACATAAGCATAGTAAAGTTTCAAGCTTTTAAAAGCCTCAACGTTCACTCCGGAAACGGCAAGCCGGACCTCATCAAACGGTTTGGTTGTACGGATGGAGACTTTCGTCTGCCCGTTTGACGCGATAGTTATCAAGTTCAGATCCAGTAGTCCGCTTTCGCCCTCTTGATAAACAGAACCCTCTTGCTTCTCTCCATTCAAATAAGTTTCAATGACAAACAGTTTCAACACATCCACAGTCAGTAAGTTCGTACCTTCCGAAGCACTTTGGATTACGAATCCGGCCTCTTGGCCTCCTTCATATACATACTTAACGTCTTTTACCGACACAATCTGATGGTAAGCGACATCTACGCCAGCCAGTCCGCTAAGGCTGGCGTAATTATCAACGTTGGTATCGACCAGATTTCCCAACGAAGACTCCAGACCGATTACGTCAACCAGCTCTTTGTCGATTTGGTTGATCACACAATTCCTTCCAACCAACGGAGTCATCTTCTCCAATGTGACCGGATCATTTTTCGCTTGCAACGGCCCCGACAAACATGACCAAGCTGCAAGAAACATCAATAACTTCTTCATTGCTTTAAACTTTATTTGATTAGACAATAAGAGATGTAATTCTATTTAGCCTCCCATTTTAGCGTACAGTTCAGGTTATCGGTACTGAAATCGGGTATCTTGAACTCGATATAGGGCTGGTCGTAAAGATTTAGATTGTTTCCAGAAGACAGCAATCCTGTGTTATCATTCCAATCTAAGTCGATATCAGTAATATTACCCACGTTTGTTATCGCTGCCGAAAAATATAATGCCGCCTTAAATAATGTTCCCACATATCCTTTTTCCCATGATGAAATAGGTGTTTGAGCTATATCCTCCATTAGACTGTCAATAAAATCTTGGTAGGAAAAAACAATTTTACTGCTTTGTTCTATTTCGACCGTTTTGTCTCCTATACTTTGAATTTCCGGAACAATGCGATAAGTTGTTGATTGGTTAAACAACAAGGCTTGTGAAGGGAAGTCGGTTTCAGGCAAAGCCACATTCTTACCGTTGTAAGAAAGAGAGAGAGGGTTGAATTTATATGACTTTGCATCTGTTCTTTCGCCCAGCAATATAATTTCCAAAGAACGGTCGTTTCGTTCTCCGGCAGGCGATAGCGGTATGCTGAAAGACTGTTCCTCGCTTTTTGTTTCTTGAACATTCAAATCAAAATCAATACAGGATGGAATCTCACCGTCCAACGAAAGTCGCATATTTCCACTGCCGTAATCAAACCATGTTTTTAGCAATGAATTGTCAGCTTTCTGGCTTTTCTGCAATTCTTCCGCTGTAATTTTTTTTGCATTAGAATAAGATTCCGTAATTGCTGTACCTTCATAGCTACTGGAGGTGATTCTATATACAGGCTTGTCTTTTTCCAATGCGGCAAGTAATTTTTCAATATACAGACTTTCTCCTTTATATAATTCGTTTGCGAACTTTACTATATCATTGGGAACTTTGTTATAAAACTGATTTCCGTTATTCTCCCACCATGTCTTATTCTGTTTCAGTGATTCTTTTGAATCATAATACCAATTACCTTTTTGGCGTTCTGCGTTTACATAGTTATCCCAATATGTATCTTTCACCTGATTATACCATTGCACTACTTCCAGTTCTTTGTCAATCCCCTCTTCGTTTACAAACAAATGAACAATCGGAAACACAATATCCCTTTCAAGCACCTTACGTATCTGTTCTTTTATTATCCCTTCGGCTCCGAAGACTTTTTCTCCTAGTCCTAACGGGTGGTTTTTATCCAGCAGGCTGCTGTAAAAACGCTTTGAGTAATTATCTTTATCAATGTTTCCCGCATCTACTCCCTCCGGAATGCCATAAGTAGTCAATATGCTGCGGCTTACTATGCGTTGCAATTTGATAGGTATTATCCGCTCACTCTCCTTGGAGGGATCAAATTCTTGGCTGGTACACCAGTGGAACAGGTTTTGTGCGGTAAAATTCCCTATGGAAGGCAAGTGGATGCGGGCATCTGTATACTTGCTACCATCCCCGACACCGCTTAATACTTCTTCACCTTTAAACAAACTGTTATCTACATTCCCCAGAAATACCACTTTATACTTCAGCCCGTCAGCGGTTGGCAATGTAGTCGTCACCGCCTGATAAGGCCAGTTTTTCCCCCCGGGAGAATTGAACACGGTTCTGACCTCGCCATATTGCACATATTCTCCATCTTTCAATTGATAAACAATATATTTCAGGTGGGATATCCGGTCACTACTCCCTTCCAATGCAGCTCTTGTCTGCGTTTTGCTTCCGGGAAAAACAACCAGCGCATGACCTTCCGGCACGACAATCCCGGCTGTGTCTTCCGGGTTTATGAAGTAGTCCTCACTGTCGTTCTTTTCCGGCAGTGTATTTTCCGCAAACATTGTTTCTTTCTCGCAAGAGGCGAAAAAGAACAGACTTGCGGCGAATGATAATATATAATACTTTTTCATGTTATTCCGTTATAAGCAATTAATTAATCTAATCCGTCCCATTCATCATCTTCCAAGCCAATACCACCTTGTCCGAAAATTGTCTCCAACCGTCCTCCCTTAATCCAGAAAACGGTTCTTGTATTACGGTGAATAGGAAACGCTCTGTCTGCGTTATATGTAACGCCGTCTATGTTGATGGAAACTCCGGGGGTTGTTGAAGTTGTTGAAGTACTGTATACAATATTGGCTTGTTCATAAGTAGGTACACTCGCCCCAACCGGCTGGGCTGTTGTATAAGGGAGATACAATTGCAGATAATATTTTTCTGTATTTGCCGCTTCTGCGGGAACCGTTACTGTCTTGGTGAAAGTTGGCAATAGTCCTTCATTCGTTGTTATAAAAGTATAATTGCTTGAATAATAATCAGAAGAACCATAGTCAACAAGTTGATTACCATCAGTATCCTCAAAATTAGCCGTGTTTTGTGACGTATAAATACCCTGCTCATTTTTTATCATCTGTGAAAAATACAACCGGTAATAATCGGAATTGACAGAGCAGGAAATTTCTTTACCGGCTACCTCCTTACTGTCCAGCTCTATCTCGACTACCCCTATCTGTCGTGTCATCAGCAATTTGGTCGGAGTATGGTATTCCAGATTACCCGGAATGGCGTTTCCGTCGGCAAATATTTCTAAATCACGTTCAATGTTAAATGTTAAGTCTTCCTCATAAGATAAATTTTCGTTATCTTCCGAAAAAAAGGGAAAGAAACAATTATTCAAATTGGAAATATCTTCTTGAATTTTTTGAGCTGGAGTAAAAATTGATTCATCAAAAGAAAATTGCGTAGTCATTAAATCTCTGGCAGAAGTCAAGAACGTTTCACTCTCGTCACCCATCGAAACCGCCACAAAAAGATATTTATAATTCACACTATACTCCAAATTCTGTATTGAATAGAGTGAAGTTTCTACTTTTTCCATGCGGTCAAGGATATATTCCTGATTACCGTCTTCCTCTTCTCTAAAAAGGTACAGATATACAACATACTTCCCTTTTAAATTCGGGTCATCGAAGGGAACACCGTTCTTGTCATTGCTTCGTGTGCTGACAGAGAAGTCCTTGCTTTCGTCGAGCATTAACGAAAATGTAATGGAGCGCATACGGGAGCCGTTTTCTTCCTTCCCGGGGAGCAATCGCTCATCATCGCTGCATGATGCCAACAATGCGAGCAACATCATCGATAATATATAAATCAAATTTTTCATATACTGTATTTTTAGTTGTTATTCCTTTGGTTCGAGCGCACCGCCTTCCGCTGTTCCCATTTCTCCTTCGTCAATCAGCAGGTTGCCGGATGCCAATGTGTCGTAGCTACCACTTAACTTTATCTGCCAGTTAATGCGGAGTATGAAAGCGTTGGACTCGACAAGCCTCTCAAAGATTCCATGCCAGATAGTTTCTACCGGCTCAGTATCAGGTGCTTTCACGTGCAACCGGTGCTTCCCTTTACCGGTTTCAACATCGACGTAAAAATAGGTACGGTTTTCTATCCGATCCTCTCCCATACCATAATTTTCCATAGGGAAAAAATAGGCTTGAAGCGTAGCCTCTCCATTTGTTATTTCGTTTTTGGCTACTGTCGCAACAGTTGTCATGCTCTCTCCAATTGATTCAAAAGGGCTTCCCATCGGATAGCAATAATACCGAGCTCCTCCCACGTTTTGTAACTCATTCAAAAAGGTGCTGTTATAAACCGGGCTTGAAGTCCGGTATTTTTGAGATACGAGAGACAGGCTCTTTACCTCGTCCGGAATGCCGCTTAACTCAACAGAGACACGCGACACCGCCCGGAACAAATATCCCTCAAGCTTCGTATTTCCGTCTATACCGGCAATAGATTCGAATACCGCCTTTTCAACATTTTCATCAATCGATGACGCTTGGTTTTTTTCAGTTACCTTATACAAATAGCCGGCGAACAATTCCGGTGTAAAACCGCCGGCTACCAATTCGACAGTCACCTTTTGCAAGCTCACTCCCTCGGTAAACTTACCCCAATCCAGCCAAGACTTGTTTGCCTGTTTATAAGCGAGTGCCAATATGCGGTAAGTGGCATCCGGTTTTCCTTCAACCGGGGTGATATATCCTTCAGCCTTATATTCCCCGGCTTCACCTATTTGTTTAGTTACGGTTACTAAGTCAGGGACGTAAAGGAATTTTTCCGGATTATCGTTGTCCTCTCCGGATTCGTTTACAAATACACATATTTTCAAAAAATCCACATCGGTAGAACCGCTTATACCGGGCAGTTCTTCCGCATTTCCGCTTGCTCGTGTACCTAATCCTTTGTCCGTTGCCGACGAGACGGAAATGCTGAACGGGACACGGACCGCTGTTTCCGGTTGCTTCCCGGACAAACCGGTTTCCTCTTCACTACAAGCTAGTAACGTCAGCAGCAAGGGTATATAAATTAAAATCCTTTTCATATTTGTTATTGCTGTTTATTGTGATTATTCCAATGGCAATTCAGTAACACCTTCCCAGTTAGGGTTTACGGTAATCACGATATTATTGTCGCCTTCCTCCGGCCATTCCACCGGATTCTCTTTTGTCCCTATCGGGTAGAACCAGTTAGCGTTGATGGGGAAGCGGTAAGCGTTTCCGGTGATAATGACTCCGGTACCGCCCGACGTATCGCCATCGGCATCGGCTTCTTTATCTTTTACCCGTTTTGCCTGCAAGATGTTTCCTGCGTTGTCTGCCAAGACTACCCGGAGAGTATAATCTTTTACGTAGATGTCCGCATCATCATATCCCGCGTTCCGCATTTCTTCTTCTGAGGCGAAAGGAGCGATCATGGGGAGCACGTACGAACCTTTCGAGATGACCTTATCCTGTTGAAAATCGTCTTCCTTCAGGTCTATCTGCACGAGGATCTTGTTGTCGTCCGTTTCTGCGATAGGTTCCATGATTACGTCCGCACCTGTTTGGGGCTTGCTGAGCCAGATACTCTTATTCTGTGCCTTGTACAGCTCGATTCGCAGGGAGGCCACCTCCGTTCCGTTCACCCGCTGGGGGATGTTCCTGAACCAGCCCATTACGCCCGCTACACGACGGTAGAGGTCGATGGTTCCCGTCACTGTGTTATTGGCGTCGGGAGTCAGGACGGTCGAACCGCCGAAGAGTTCGGAAACGGCGATATCTGCTTTTGTCTTGCCGGCGGCGAGTATCGCCTTGGCACCGGCGTAGTGGTGTTTACTACTACCGCTGCGGGCAGGTTGTAGGTATCTCCGGAACGGTCGTCCAAGCCTATGGCAAGGAAAGTGTAGGGCTGGCCTGCCGTAAAGTTGTCATACTTCACCGGATGTTCTTTCGAGGCTGTTCCTCCTCCATCCGGGGCGGCTTTATCCGTCCAGTCCACCTCTTCCGAGGCGACACACTGGGCGGAGCCTTCCGTGCCGTCGAAAATGTAAAGATGCACCGTTTGAACGTGTTGCAGGTTGTCTGAACCCGGCAGTTGGGTGCGTGTCGTCAGTTGCGGGGAGGCATTGAAGGTCAATACCACCTTCGGCTGGCTATCACCGGGCATTTCGGGAGCAAACATTTCCTCATGGCTGCATCCGGTCATTATCAGACCTGCCAAGGAAAAGAGCATCCCCTTAAATGTGTACGATAATTTTCGTTCCATATCTTTTACTTTTTTGTTTCATTCCATCATTGTTTAGTCTTCCAGCCCGTAGTCGCCTACGTTTTCCCAATCAGCATGTACGGTGATGGTAAGTTCTACACCGTCTTCTTCCCCTAAATCAATAGGCTTGTCTGTATCTTTATTCTTTTCCCCGAGACTGTAGAAATGGTTGGCTTGGATAGGAAATTTATATGCGTCACCTATATGTGCTTCCCCATTGTCAGATACGCATCTAATGGCACGCCAATGAAAGGCGGTGAGTTGGTTACCTCCTCCTTCGTGGGAATTTGTATAATAAACCAAGTACAATGCGTTTGCCAATTTTTCATCACCGATATCCAGGACTTTATCATGAATAGGCTGGGGAATTACAAAATTACCGCTCAAAAGGCGACCTTCATTGTTAGGTTTTCCACCTACATAAGAAGTATAGAAAGGTATGCCCCGCGAAGCATTCAACACACTGTTACCTGTAGGCTGCCTTTCAGACAATGTTACATCTCTTGAATAAGCAACCGATGCTATGCCAATTTGGTCCACGGGGTATTCTTTGTCTTTGATTACAACCTCTATTTCATCATTCCATTCATCCTCCTGTTTTATTGTAGCCATTGCAACCGCTTTCTTGGGTACGTTCTTCACATACAGCAAAATTCCGGCTACGGTACGCTTTAATTCTATTCGCTTTTGAAAACCTTTGGATTTCTCATTCACATATATATTCTCAGAACAACCGCTGAACACTTCTGACGCTCTATATTGACTACTACGCAACAGAGCCTTGTCCAAAGAAGTTTCTCCTTCTTCCCATTTAGGAGAAAGTTCCAGTGCTTTTACATTTTCCCTTTCCTGTTGATTAATATGATCCACAAATTCCTCCGGATATTCTTCGGGAAAATCCAGATTAGGATCGGATATGACTATTTTGGAGTTATCTGTTTCCGTAATGTCATCCCGACCAATCGCAAGAAATTTATAATGGCCTTCCGGAAGCAAAGGCTTAATAGAATAACTATGCTCTTCATCCTCCTCTCCGTTTTGCCCCCAAATGGCATCACCTTTTCCACCGAACTGCTCAACGTTAAAATAGTCCTTCTTTATTGTTTGCCCCGTTTGAACATCATATACATCCGGTTTATAGTAAGTATAGTCTGCATCGTTACCTTCTGTTTCCGAACGGAATACATAGATTCGCATATTACTTACCCGTTGCCAATTATCCGAACTTTCCAATGGTCGTTGGGTACGTGTTTGCAATCCGGCATTGACACCCAAGTTAAATGTTATTTCCACCTCACGCATCTTACCCGTTACACTGCCTCCCGATTGGTCGTGCAGTTCGTCTGAACAGCCGACAGAGGCCAGCAAGAGGGACAGTGAAATCGCTAATATTTTTAAATGTTTCATATTATGGAACTTTTAATATTTTCAAATGCTGACTATTTTACGTTTTTCATCAGGCAGAAACGTCCTGCGTGGGTAGAAATATCTCCCAGGTCCACCCATGTATCCGTCTTGTCCAGCGGATAATGTTTTCCGGTCTGCTTGTCTGCCAATACCCAGTTGTTCCACTCACTGTCAGCCGCATGACTCAACGTAAGCGATACCCGTCCGTTTCTTTTCAGGCTGAACCCCACCGGTATTTCCGTCCGGTTCCTGATTTGCTGTATATCCAACGCTTTACCGTCCGCCTCGGTGAATACGGAGATCTGCGGGACAACCTCATTGTCAATAAGGAGCTTCGAGTCTTCCCCTGGCCGGTAACTGTCTGAAGCAGTCGGGCGGATACGTACCAGACAGTCGGCAGACGTACCTTCACAATAGGCTGATAAACGTAAAGTGTGGCTGGCGGCAGGAACACTCCGGCTCGCACTCCGGGTAGCGGCACGTGAACCGTTCCGCGTGACGAACAGGTTGGCCCCCGGTTTCTGCATCAACATTTCTTCCGTATATTTCAACGAAAATTCCGTGGCATCGCCTTCGACGGTGACAAAGAAAGACTGCATCGGGGCGATATGTTCGAATCCTCCGTCTGTACCCAGTAGTTGCCCGTCGGCAAGAATCAATGAGTTATTCGTGTTTCCGTCATATACCTTCATAGATCTCACAGACGGGTTTGCCTGCATGAACTTTTTGATGTCGATATGCGCCATGAAGGGGTTGCCTGCAATGAAGGTATTGCCGGCTTTCTGATTCCTTACCGTTACGGTATAGGGGAAAGAAGGAGCATTACCGCCGGGTGCTTCATATATGAACCTTCCGGAAACGGCCGTACGAGTGATGTTTTCCGTTATTCCGGTCGATACCCCATTCCCGTCGACATAGGTATAGGTTTCATGCTGTTTCGGGAAACGAAACGTATATGTGGCCGACGCACCTGTTTCACCAGCTTTCAGAGAGAAGCCCATACCGGGTTCAAAACGCTGGTTCAGGGCGTTGAACGGCGGAGTCCAGTTCGTAGCGTCCGGGGTTACCGCCACATCTCCACCGATAGTCTTTCCTGTGGCGTTACTGCTCCACAGGCGTTGGTAGACACGAGGGGTGAATCGGCTTTCCACCGCATTTTCGGCATTCAGGCTCGTAAAATAAGTTTCCGTGCCATGATTGCCGTTCATGTTACGGGGAATGAAGACATCGCCTGTTACCATTTCTTTCAACGGTGCGGACAGCATATAGTAACGTCCCGGGGTGATGGATAATTCCACCCACGCAAGGTCGTAATTCAGGTAATGGGTGTTGACCACCTCCGCACCGGCACAGAAATGGATGTTGGCGCAATAATTATCAACATTTTTTTCCAATACCGGATAATTGGCACACCCCGAAGGTATGATTACATTCGTACATCCCCAAGGGGCACCATCCGTCCAATTGTTCCAGTCGTTCCAATCTGAACCGGAGGCGCCGGTTTTCCATGTGGTCTGCTGTGGATGAACCGCTGCGTGTATGCCATTAAAAAGCGTCTCGTCCCCTTCTTGGACAGTGATATAATAATCTCCAGCCGGCATACCGGACAAGGTGAATGTGCCATTCATCAAAATACAATCCTTGGTAACGGTTGTGTTACCCGCCGCATAATTGTAGCATACTAAAGTATAATTGGTACCGGCAGTTCCCCCCGTCACTTCAATGACAATATCTTCGGGGGTACAGATATGTTCGGACCGTACTTTCGCGTCCGTTATATTGGAAGTGTCGCCACCTTCGTCCTCGTCTTCCGCACAGTCGGGTATTCCGTCACCATCACTGTCACGTCGGATATAGACACCGGAAAGTATCACATTATTCAAAAGACCTACTGCGGAAGGAAAAGTAATACGAACTTCGTCAAAAGCCGTAGTCACGGGAGTCGTTTCTATGAAAATCCGTTCGGTATAACCTATCACATCCAATCCAAGCACGCCGCCTTCGGCCGTGCTTCCAACCTCTACACCCTTATGATAAATCTTAAGGACGGTAGCTTTCAGTACGTTCACATCGGCAAGGCCGGTGGGATGTTTAAGGATAAAACCTATCGGAGTACTTTTCGTATTATCGGTTACCTCATCGAACTTTACAGCAACCGTGGTTGCCCCCACTACATTTCCAGTTTGTACAATAAGCGCACCTGTTTCTATATCCGCATCCAACAAATTTCCCAAATTATTAAAAGAATTGCCTACGCTTGCCAGCGCATCGGTTTTGGTCTCGGCATAATTGATTTCAGCACCATGTGCGGCAGGAGTGAGCAACTCGATACATGCTTCCGCCGGGTCTGAACCGACACATCCGGCATCGGCCAACTCCCAATAGGCATTGTACAGGCGGAATTGCTCCAGATTCAGATTCAAAACCCCGGCTGTCCACAGTTCAATCTTATTGAACTCCTGTTCGGTAGTTATCCCGATACGAACCTTGTTGCCCTTATTGCCGATAAGCCCGACATCAACTACGTTATTTCCGTCCGCAACACTGGACGCAACCTCTTGGTTATCCTTATACAATTTGACAACAAAAAATTTCAGCACGTCGGTTCCCAGCAGACCACGGGAGGTTTGCATGACGAATCCTGCCTTTACTTTCTGTCCATCCGCATTGATATTTTTTCCATTGGTCTTGATACCCATAATAGGCCTGTTTGCGGCAAGGCTGAGCAGGGTGGTATAAGTGGCATAGTTATCGGGATTGTCATCAACCAGATTCTGGTATCCTTTTATTTGGTCCAATGTGATCAGACTGCCACCACCCGAAGGCATATAGGCTTCCGCTTTATATTCTGTTCCGATTATCTGGTTGCAGTTTTCACCCATACCGGTTGTTTTCCGGGTGATGACCATAGTTTGCGTAATGGAGTTTCCTTTTTCATCGGTAAAAGTGCCACTTATCTTATAGTCTCCGTCTACGGTCATACCGGTTATCTTATTGTCTTTGATGACAGGATTGGCTCCCGAAGGAAACTCAAGGATCGTCCATGAAGTGTTTCCTCCTGCCGGGGCAGAGAGGTGGTAGGAGTTTCCTGAGATAGTGACATCACTCAGCGAGAAATAACTGGAGGCGTCTACTTCTATCGGGTCACGGACAAAGGCATAATGTACAGTTGTGCTACTGATTGATATATTTACACCTTTAAATTTTATCTTAATTTGTGAGCAGGGTTTGGTAGTTACCAAGCTTATCTGGCTACCACCACCGGCTACGGCAGAGACTCCCAAAAGAGATTTGATTTCTGTAGTTTCCACTTGATTGCCTTGTCCGTCAAGGGTAGTAAGTTCGATACCGCCACCTAAATTAATGGAAAGAACATCTATGGAAGAGGTATAAAATCCTATTTCGGAGCCGGTGGTCACTTCTTCATTCAAATTGACGGTGATAGTCGGGTCGGTGAGTAGATTGCCTAAAAGTCCAAATTTAAATCCATCTGTCAGATTAGCGTTAACTACCTCTTGTATTCCTTTTTTATATTTCCCCAGTAAATCGATTCCCGGCATAGGTGTCTTGTCCCAGTTGATTTCCGAATCCGGGAAATAAACACTCCCTGTCGTACACGGCTTTATCTCGTTTTCCCCCACAAAGGCATAATAAAGGCTGAATGCATTGACTACATCCGCTGATATTCCTGCCATCCCTATTTTTATTTCATCAAAGGGTTTACTGAAACCGGTGGAAATAGATAAGGCCTGTTTGCCATCGTTGTTCGCCACACTCAGCAGGTTCAACTCCAGCGTATTGCCTTCAGTGTTTCCCCCCTTGCTTTCCTGTTCCACTCCGTTCAAAAAGGTTTTCAACCAAAAACCTTTCAGCACGTTAGCTGTCAGTAATCCGGTATTGTCTACCTTGTAAACAAATCCGGCAGCCTGCCCTCCGGCATACACGTGGTTTAAATCACGGACCGAAGCCAGCTGATTGCCCAACACGTTTACATCCGCTACTCCATTAAACTTGGCGACATTATCCAAATCGGTATCCAGCAAATTCTCGAATCCTCCATTATTGCCTAAAACGGCAACGAGTGCATCGGATATGTCATCCACAATCCGTCCCTTGCCCACAAGTGGAACACGCCGGCTTGCCACCCATTGTCCGCTACCGTTTTGTGTCAACGCAGAAGTTTGGGGTGTTCCTCGGGTTAATATTACCGTTTCATTTGAAAGCGGCAAGGATACGAATTCTTCATCCGAACATCCGCCGGCGAACAGCAAGACCAACAGTGAAATCGCTAATGTTTTTAAATTTCTCATTTGTATATTGTTTTTTATTATTTCCAATTTCGTATGCCGGAAGCGGAGATAACCCCGTCTTGCCGGACGTGCTTCTTCCTTCGGGGAGAAGCCGGGCTTTTCCAAGCCGTTTGTTTCCCGAATCCTTTCTTTATCCCGATTCGGACAGGATGGATGCCTTGGAACTACGGGTACAAAAGGAAACCACAAGCATTTATACATAGGTTTTAACGTGTTTTCCTGTTTGTTTTCCGTCAATGTCCCAAGATGTCAAAGAGCGAGGGCGTTTTGGCGAGTCGCCCGACTCGTTTCCGTAAGTTACCCAACTCAGAATGGCGAGTTGCCCGACTCACGAGACTGAGTTGCTCGACTCGGAAATACGGGTTGGGCAACCCGGGTATTATTCGATGACGGGACGGTCGTCGTTATCGCTACCGATTTCATCGGGGCTTTCGCTGTCGGATCCACTGCCGCTTTCGGTTATCTTGTTCAGCCAGACGAAGTCGGCACGTTGCATGGCGGCTTTCAGTTCGGTACCGGGCTGGAAGTTGATGTTTACCGTCTTGACGTTGCGGGCGGTGAGGGCTTCTTTGGTTTCGGCTCCCTCGGTGCTGAGGGTGATGTTGAACGTGCCCCAGTTGCCTAATTTCACGCTCTTGCCATCGAGCAGGAGGCGTTGCACCACTTTGCGTAGCTGGCGGATGGCCATCTGTGCTTCCATGGGATTGAGGGTGGTCTCGTCGGCTATCAGTTCGGCCACCTCGGTTTCGTCTACCAGTTTGGTGGTGTATTGTACGGGATACCACTTCATGGGAGCGTCTTTGTCCGCTGGATTGCGGCGTTGCACGGGTTTAAGGAAAATACTCATAGTTGTTTTTTTAGTATTATGAAAAAAATCATCCGGGAAGCAACCGGAGCACAAAGGCTCCGGCCGCCCCCGGATGAAACATGAAACTGCTATTTTTGTGAAGTTTCCATGAATGGGGGATTAATCTACTTCCATGTGGTGGATCATTTCCCAGTTGTCGTTAACCTTCAAGATCAATGTTTCGTCGTTCAAGTCTTGAGGTTTGTCAGGATCTGTACCCGGATTTTCAGGATTGTCACCCATATCTCTCGCACCGATCGTGTACAAGTGGTTACGAACGATACTGTAGTTGACGTTGTTTTCCACTGTAGCTGCCTCTGTAGCTGCGCCATTTTCAGACACTACAGTAACCTTTTTTCCAATCTGGCTATCATTTGTAGTAGTTCCTTTCGGAAGACGGATGTTCCAATATCTGATGATATTACCTTGCTCATCAAGCATCTGCAACTGGAATGTAGCCTTGTCTGCAACCAACTCGAACGGCATCATGAATTTACCGGCAAGGACAGAACCTTCCTTAACCTTCACGTCCGTCATGCTTGCCGGAGTTGTCCAATCTTCATCCAACTCATTCAAGAGACCATCGTTATTGGTGTCCATATTGGCGTTAGTAAACCAGTCTGCCAAATCAATTTCATATACAGTAAAAGCATCGTCTGCCGCATTATTTTCAGCGGTAGAATAGAACTTTGCGTTTGCTGTTGCCGGACCGTAACCGTTTACCACATAGGCTACATCTGTTTCAGCTCCCGGTTTTCCTTTATAAGCGCTATTGAATTCTGCAAATACCGCTTTAGTATTCTTGGCAGCGGCCACAAGACGAAGCTTGGAACCCGTTGCGGTTGCGTGATCCGCATTACCTTTTGTCGGAATGTTAGTGAAGTAACCGATAGCTCCGGCAACCTGACGATGTAGAGTGATAGATGTGTTGAAGTGATAAGATTCAACATTACCACCTTCAACTGCTTGTTCTTTTTTTGTAACCTCAAATATATCACTCATACCTGCAAAGATTTCTTTAACTTCATCAGCATTAGCATTAACACTCACAGGAAAAGTTGTTTGACCACCTTTAGCTAATTCCAAGAAACTTTTCCATGAACCCGCCGTGTTATAATCATAATTAGTAGAATTATAACCGATAGCATAAGCAACATAGAAGCCCTCATCTTTAATTAAATCCGAAGTAGACAAAGTCCACGAAGCTTGACGACCATGACCGTTAGTATTATTGTACACACTGCTAACACCACCATTCATCCAGTCTTCGAATGTTTTTACTGCGGCAATGGTCTTGTTGTCACCATAGATGGCATTTTTTTTATCTTCAGCGGAAGAATTTGCAGTAATACCGTCAAGTTTGTAAATAACCACTTTTACTTTTTCGATGTTTTGTTTTGCTTCGGAGCTGTAAAGAGGTCTATCAGTCGCACGAGTACCGATGAAGTTGTCCCCCGTATTTGCTACCTGCATAGAAATGGTCTGTACCGGATCGTTGCCGTTGCCATTTCCACCGTTAATCACATCATCATCATTGCTACATGATGAGAACATTACCGCCGCACCTGCGATCAGACATGCG
>OHCS01000432.1_pt1 | contig 24093 bp, 23 predicted proteins | sample 1566741 | NCBI WGS metagenome assembly OHCS01 (sample SAMEA3879604, study PRJEB24766) | human gut metagenome | biome: human-associated habitat; feature: feces | place: USA | collected 1985/1987 | reverse complement strand
ATGGCAGGAAGGCGATACCATGTATTATCCGGAAGGTGTGACAGACCCGGATTATTGTGTGCTGAAGTTTACGGCAATTTCCGGGAGGTATTATAATAACTTTAAATCGGAAAGCTTTGTAATTGAGTAGTTGGTGAATTCGTGTTCTCCCTAAATTACCATTTAATGTTGGTTTTGTCAGATTTCTTCCAATGCATAGTATTGATAATCCCGGAGTATGGTTTGCAGGAATTGTTCCTGTCCGCCATCCCGGGGTGTGATTGAAAGAATTTCCTGCACTTTTCGGGCAAGCTGTACGATGCGTCGTGCACGATCCTTTTTCCCGGATTGCAAAGTCCGGGTGATTACATTTACCTGTTCCAGTGATAAGTCGGCGGCTTGCGGATATGTGGGACAGTAATCTTTTGTCAGATAATCAAACTCGTCAAGACTGACGTGTATCTTGCGGTAATTCTTATCCTTGATAACCATTGTGCCTGCGGCAAGGTCGCCCATCCGCTGACTGTTCTTGGTAAGCAAAATAACTAATACTCCGAGCCCTCCGGTGACGGGAACATCAATCGGGAAGAGAAGCCAGCGAAGCAGATAAGAGCCTATGCTCGGAGTGGAACCATCGGCTTTCACCACCCGGATGCTCATGAGCTTCTTTCCGAGGCTCTGCCCGTGGTTGAACATTTCACATAAAAATGCATAGAATAATACAGGCAGATAGATGACTGCAAAAAAAACAATCATAGTAAAATCCGAAGATACCTGGAATTCTGAGAGTAGGGTTGCTGTGGAATATACATAAAGTCCTATCAGGATATAATCGATCACCAACGCAATGAGTCGTTCGCCAATACTCGCAGGTGTTTGGCTGATACGAACAAATTGCCCGGTAATAATTGTAGTTTCTGCCATTTTTGATTAAACATTTTTTGTATATCGTTGCAAATATATCATTATTCTCTTATTTTTGTTACCGATTTCAGACAAAACTCATCCGAAGTCTTCAGGAAAAGTATGAAAGAAGTAACGTTCATTCGTCGGAATATCGAAAAATGGAAAGAAGCCGAGAAGGTGGTGGAGCAGGCTACAAGCTTGTCTCCCGACAGGCTTGCCGACACATATACGGACCTTACTGCCGATCTGGCGTTTGCACAAACGCATTTTCCAACTTCCCGCATTACCATTTATCTGAACAATCTCGCCTCGGCGCTGCATAATAAAATTTATCGGAACAAACGTGAGAAGTGGTCGCGAGTCATCACTTTCTGGACGCAGGAAATACCGCAGACCATGCACGATGCGCATCGTGAACTGCTTGTTTCATTCCTTATTTTCATTGTCAGCGTAGCGGTCGGAGTGATTTCTACTGTGGGTGATCCCGATTTTGTCCGTCTGATTCTGGGAAATAACTATGTGGATATGACATTGGATAATATATCCAACGGAGAACCTATGGCAGTGTATAACGGCTCTTCGGAAGTTCCTATGTTCTTGGGAATCACATTGAACAATATCATGGTTTCCTTCAATTGCTTTGCTATGGGAATCTTAACCAGCTTCGGTACAGGATATATGCTTTTTGCCAATGGAATCATGTTGGGGTCTTTCCAGACTTTCTTTTTCCAGCATGGTCTGCTTGGAGAGTCCATGCTTGCCGTATGGTTACACGGGACACTTGAAATCTGGGCTATCATTGTGGCCGGTGCTGCCGGACTCGCTTTGGGAAACGGATGGCTGTTCCCCGGAACCTATTCAAGGCTTGAATCTTTCCGTAGGGGAGCCAAACGAGGGGTGAAGATTGTGATAGGTACCATCCCCGTATTTATCATGGCAGGATTTATTGAAGGTTTTATCACCCGCCACACCGAATTGCCGGATGCGTTGAGGCTTGGGCTGATTATTACTTCTCTGGCATTTATTTTATTCTACTATATTTATTTACCTAATAGAAAACGACATGGAAACAGAGAAACCTAAAATTGCGTTGTACGTAAAACGTTCTTTCGGTGAGAAGTTTAATGCATCTTTCGATTTTATAAAAGAGAATTGGAAGTTGATGCTGAAGTATGCAACCTATTTGCTTTTACCGCTTTGTCTTGTCCAGGCATTAAGTCTGAATGGATTGATGACTTATACGATAGGCATGTCCGGCTTATTGGAGGCTGGATCTATGTTTCCTGACTCTGCTATATTGTCATTCTTTTCTTACTACGGTCTGTATATGCTTCTGTTGATAATAGGCATTGTTTTGCTGACTGCATTGGTTTATGCAATGATCCGGACCTATAATGAGCGGGAGGAACGCTTGCGAGGCGTCACGTTGGGAATGCTGCGGCCTATGTTGCTCCATAATGTGAAGAGGATGTTTATATTGGTTTTCTTCGGATTAGTTCTGACGATGTTGGCCAGTCTGATTATTGGTGTCATAGCTGCTTTATTCCCTGTTACCTTGTTCCCGATTGTTATAATTCTGCTAATCCCGTTTATGATAGCCGTAGCTGTGCCGTTTAGCCTTTGGGCACCTATTTACCTGCTTGAAGACATCACTGTCATGGGGACTTTGAAGAAGACTTTCCGCTTAGGATTTACCACTTGGGGAGGTATCTTTATGATATCTCTTGTCATGGGAATCATTGCTGGTATCTTACAGGGAGTGACGCTGATACCCTGGTATATAGGAACAGTGGTGAAGTACATCTTTGCTACAAGTGGCGGGGGAACCGAAGCAACCGTATCCGTAGGATATAGTTTCTTGCTTTATCTGTTGGCTATTGTACAGGTGTTTGGTGCTTACCTTGCCATGATTTTCTCATTTGTGGGATTGGCTTATCAGTATGGTCATGCCTCGGAAAAGGTGGATAGCATCATGGTAGAAAGTGATATTGATAATTTCGATAAACTCTAAAATGTAAATGATAACTTCTCCGGCTGATACATTGGTTTGTGACACCGCGCAGGTTGCCGTATGGCATTCTGATGTGGCGTATGACTACAACCGTGAGTTGATCGCTCCTGAAATTAATTTATTCGAGTGGTTCAACAGATGGTTCGGAGAAGTTATGCGAAAAATATTCGGTAGCAACTTTGCGGAAGAATATTCGGAACTTATTCTGATAGGTATCGCTATTCTTATCCTTATTCTGATAGGTTGGTTTGTTTACAAAAAGCATCCGGAATTATTCACGTATTCCCGTAAGAATGCCTTGCCTTATACGGTGGAAGAAGATACCATTTATGGAGTGGATTTTGCGAAAGGAATTACTGATGCCCTTTCTCGTCATGATTATAGAGAAGCAGTCCGGTTGTTGTACTTGCAGACGCTAAAGCAACTCAGTGACGAAGGACGTATAGACTGGCAACTTTACAAAACACCCACACAGTACATCAATGAAGTGCGGTTGCCCGCTTTCCGGCAGTTGACCCATCACTTTCTGCGGGTGCGTTATGGAAATTTTGAAGCGACCGAAGCGTTGTTTCACACCATGTATTCCTTGCAGGAAGATGTGAAGAAAGGAGGGGCTGTATGAAAGGAAGTCGTTGGTTCATTGTCGGAATTATCATCTTTCTGCTGTTGATGTTTGCAATAGAATGTCGCTTGCCGAAGAAATTCGTATGGAATCCTACTTTCAGCCATTACGATAAGCAGCCTTTCGGGTGTGCTGTTTTTGACAGCTTGTTGTCCGCTTCGCTGCCGACGGGGTATTCATTGTCCAGGGAAACCTTTTACCAGATGGAACAGAAAGATACCGTGTCTTGTCGGGGAATATTGGCTATTGCCAATAACCGGATGCCATCGGATGTGGATGTAGACGCTTTACTGAAAATGGCGGAACGGGGCAGTAAGATCATGTTGGTAAGTACCTGGTTTAGCAATAAACTGGAAGATACCTTGAAGTTCAGAAACAGTTATTCCTATTTTAGCCCGATAGCTTTGAAGAAGTATGCTACTTCGCTGCTGATGAGGGATAGTCTGTGCTGGATAGGGGATTCTACGGTTTATCCCCGGCAGAATTTCTATTTCTATCCCCAACTGTGTTCATCTTACTTTCTCACAGATTCGCTTCCGGCGAAGGTGTTGGCAGTAAAGGATATTTCAGTAGATGAGTTCAGATATGAAGTTGAGGTGGATTCTGCTTTTTCAGATACTGTTATCCATGTTCCGGTTGCCATGTCGTATCAGTGGGGGAAAGGGGAGGTTATTCTGGCTTCCACACCTTTGCTCTTTACCAATTATGGTGTACTGGACGGAAAGAACGCCACTTATCTGTTCCGCCTGTTATCGCAAATGGGAAAACTTCCCATAGTCCGCACCGAAGCTTATATGGAGCAAACAGCACAAGTGCAGATGTCTCCTTTTCGCTATTTCCTCTCGCAGAGGCCACTTCGTTGGGCTTTGTATCTGACGATGCTTGCAATACTACTCTTCATGTTGTTTACTGCGCGAAGAAGACAACGTGCGATACCGGTTATCTATCGACCTGAAAATAAATCATTGGAATTTACGGAACTGATAGGCACTCTCTATTTTCAGAAGAAAGACCATGCCGACCTAGTTCGTAAAAAGTATATGTATTTTGCAGAAGAGTTGAGAAGAGAAATCCAGGTGGATGTGGAAGACGTGGCGGATGATGAACGCTCTTTCGATAGGATTGCTCAGAAGACCGGTATGAGTGCGGAAGAAATCGGTAAGTTTATCCGAACGGTCAGACCGGTGATTTATGGAGGGCAAACGATAACTGCGGAACAAATGAAGCAGTTTATTGATAAAATGAATGAAATAATCGATCATATATAAAGAAGAAGTTTATGGAAGAGAATACAGAAAAACGGGTGGATCTAACTCTCTTTTCCGAGAAGATACAAGAGTTGAAAGACCGGATTGCTTCCGTTATTGTAGGGCAGGAACAGATGGTGGACTTGGTGCTGACCGCTGTGTTGGCAAATGGGCATGTGTTGATAGAAGGAGTGCCGGGAGTGGCGAAAACATTGTTGGCACGCCTGGTTGCCCGTCTGGTCGACGCAGATTTCAGCCGCATCCAGTTTACTCCGGATTTGATGCCGAGTGATGTGCTGGGTACAACGGTATTCAACATGAAAACCAATGATTTTGATTTCCATCGAGGTCCGATCTTTGCCGATATTGTATTGGTAGATGAAATAAATCGTGCTCCTGCCAAAACACAGGCTGCCTTGTTCGAGGTTATGGAAGAGCGTCAGGTCAGCATTGACGGAGCGACCTATCCGATGGGAGAACTTTATACGATTCTGGCTACACAGAATCCGGTGGAGCAGGAGGGGACTTATAAATTGCCCGAAGCGCAACTTGATCGTTTTCTGATGAAGCTGACGATGGATTATCCCTCATTGGATGAAGAAGTGGATATTCTGGAGCGTCACCATACGAATGCTGCGTTTGTGAAGCTGGAGGATGTCACTCCGGCTATTACTAAAGAGGAGCTTTTATCGCTTCGTAAGCTGATGAAGCAGGTGTTTATAGACCGTACATTGCTTCAGTACATCGCCTTGATTGTACAGCAGACGCGTACAAGTAAAGCTGTATATCTGGGGGCTTCTCCGCGTGCATCCGTGGCCATGTTGCAGACTTCGAAGGCTTATGCACTTTTGCAGGGACGTGATTTTGTGACACCGGAGGATATCAAGTTTGTGGCTCCATACGTACTTCAGCATCGTCTTATCCTGACGGCGGAAGCTGAAATGGAGGGCTATTCACCAGTGAAAGTAACGCAACGCCTGATTGATAAGGTAGAAGTTCCGAAATGATTCTGACCCGTCGGTTTTATATGGTTTTCATCCTGATTATCCTGTTGATGGGTAGTGGGTATGCTTTTGCTCCGTTGTTTACCATCGGGCAGGGGCTGCTTTTTGTCCTCTTGCTGTCGGTGCTGGCAGACGGATATATGCTTTACCGGATTCGTGGGATTCGGGCATTCCGTCAATGTTCCGCTCGTTTTTCCAATGGGGACGAAAATGCGGTGAATCTTCGGGTGGAAAGCAGCTATCCGTATCCTGTCTTTGCGGAGGTTATCGATGAAGTACCTTTCATTTTTCAGCAGAGAAATATTAGTTTCCTGGTACAGCTTCAAGCGAATGAAGGAAAACAAATCTGCTATCATTTACGTCCGACAAGCCGGGGAATTTATGGTTTCGGACAGATTCGCGTATTCGTAACCGGTCGGATAGGTTTGCTCTCCCGGCGTTATACATGCGGTGAGGAGCAGGATATTAAAGTGTATCCCTCTTATCTGATGCTGCATCGCTATGAATTGCTGGCAATGAGTGATAATCTGACGGAGCTGGGAATCAAGCGCATTCGTCGTGTAGGGCATCATACAGAGTTCGAACAGATAAAAGAGTACGTCAAGGGGGATGACTACCGTACAATCAACTGGAAAGCCAGTGCCCGCCGGCATGAACTTATGGTGAATGTATATCAGGATGAACGTTCACGACAGATTTACAGTGTGATAGACAAGGGAAGGGGTATGCAGCAGGCATTTCGCGGAATGACCTTACTGGATTATGCAATCAATGCTTCCTTAGTTCTTTCGTACGTTGCCATGCGGAAAGAGGACAAGGCAGGGGTTGTGACTTTCAATGAACATTTCGATTCGTTTGTTCCGGCCTCAAAGGCTCCCGGTCAGATGCAAACTCTGCTTGAGAATCTCTATAGCCAGCAGACTACCTTTGGTGAGACGGACTTTTCCTCTCTCTGCGTGCATTTCAATAAACATGTCAGCAAACGCAGTTTCCTGGTTTTATATACCAACTTCTCCAGTATGGGAAGTATGAATCGCCAATTGGCTTATTTGCAGCAACTGAATCGTCAGCATCGCTTGCTTGTTGTTTTCTTTGAAGATGCTGATATGAAAACGTATATTGCCGCTCCTGCGAAGGATACGGAGGGATATTACCGCCATGTCATTGCGGAGAAGTTTGCTTTTGAGAAGCGTCTGATTGTATCTACACTGAAACAGAATGGTATCTATTCTTTATTGACTACACCTGAAAATCTCTCGATTGATGTGATAAACAAGTATCTGGAGATGAAATCAAGACAATTATGAATCAAACAGTGGACAAACAGTACTGCCAAAGTTGTGGGATGCCCCTCCGTTTCGATGTGGAAGAGTATTTAGGTACCAATGCTGATCACTCCTGCAGTGGCGAGTATTGTTACTATTGTCTGAAAGATGGGAACTATACGGTGGATATCTCCTTGAATGAAATGGTGGATATCTGGGTGAAATACACAGATAAGTACAATTGGTATTCAGGAACCGACTATACTCCACAAGAATTAAGAACCTTGTTGAACAAGCGTCTTCCCACCCTGAAACGCTGGCAACAGAAAGAGATGACGCAACATGTTCATTATGAAGCTGTCAATGGGGTTCGGACTTTTATTGATCAAAATCTCTTTCATGAGCTTGATCCCGAACAGTTGGCTGAAATGGTTCACCTTTCATTCTTCCATTTCCGAAAGGTTTTCAGGAATGTTACCGGTGAGAATATCGGTACATATATCCAACGTTTACGGCTGGAATATATTGCCCATCTGCTTATCGCTACCGGACAGAGTATTGAAGAGATAGGTATGCAGACTAATTATCAGACAAAGTTTAGTCTGGCAAAGGCTTTTAAGAAGCATTTCGGCATTTCAATGTCAGCTTATCGCGAAAAGTATAAATCTGTCAATGCGAAACAAGAACCGGATAGTATGCCCGAGGCTAAAATTAAACGTATCAATACTTTGAAAGCCGTTTGCATAGAAGTAGGTGATACTTTTCGTGATAAATCATCAGAAACGTCCGTTGACGTTTGAGGTGTATCTTAATGCACCGGATGAAACGCCGGTTGAGGGATTGATGACGGAGATTTATATTCCTATTGATAAATAACTAAATGATATAAGAGTATGTTAGAATTGCCAGAAGTACTTACACTGAGTAAGCAAGCCAATGATGTTTTAAGTGGTAAAACGATTACGCAAGTGTTCAATGCTACCAAGCCTCATAAGTTCACGTTCTATAGTGGCGATCCACTGGAGTATGGAAAGTTGCTCGTCGGAAAGACGATTTTGTCGTCTAAAGGGTATGGAATGTTTGTCGATTTCTACCTGTCGGGCAATGTGATAATGAATATTGGTGACGGGGTGAGCGCACGTTACTATAATCCGGGTGATAAAGTTCCTGCCAATTACCAATTGCTGCTGACTTTTGAAGATGAGTCGTTTCTTGTATTTACGGTTGCTATGTATGGCTTTATCAGTGCCTATCCCGATGCTGTTATCGACAATAAATATTATACGATAAGCCGTGAAAGTATTTCCCCGCTGAGTGATGCTTATACGGAAGCGGAATTTGAGAAATTATTTGCTTCCGCCAAAAAGACATTGACGGCTAAAGCTCTGCTGGCTACCGAACAACGTATTCCGGGCGTAGGAAATGGGGTAACGCAGGATATTCTGTTCAATGCCGGGATTCACCCGAAACAGAAAGTGCTTGACCTGTCGGATGGACAGAAAGGGGTACTTTTCAAATCTCTGAAGGATACCTTAATGGCTATGACTTCCGGAAGAGGCCGTGATACCCAGACGGATCTTTATGGAAATGAGGGAGGGTATAAAACGATTCTTTCTTCCAAAACATGGAAGAATCCCTGTCCGCGCTGTGGCAGTGTAATTGTCAAAGAAGCCTATCTTGGAGGATCAGTTTACTATTGTCCTGAGTGTCAGAAGATAAAAAATCTATAATTATTTGCAGGAATAAAAACATGAGTAACTATAATATTGGTTTTGAATACGGGTTGAATCTATGGCGTCCGTTTTTGAAGAAAGGCGGTTATATTGCCGTATCAGAGGTATCATGGTTCACTGACGAACGTCCGGCTGAGATCAATGATTTCTGGATGGATGCTTATCCTGAAATAAATGCCTCCTGAAAGTTTTTATGTGGCTTTCAGGAGGCATTATTAGGCTAATAATAATATGTCAGAGTGGTTTAAAGCATTACTTTAATACCATCTACAATATAAACGCCCGGATTGAGGGATATCGTGTTTGAGCCCGGATTAAGGGTCAGTGATGTTACATACAGCCCTGAAACCGTGAATATCTTGATGTCACGTTTTTCATTCGATATGATTACAAGGTTGGTTCCGTCCTTGTAAAGTCGCAGTTCATGACCCTTGTAGAAGTTCTTACCAAGACCTGTCGTAGTATCTGCATTACCTATTTCAAACGAATTTCCGGCTTCCGGACTGTTGGCTTTTGCATAGACAGAGAAAGGCGCAATGGTAAGTTTTATGTCTTCATCGGTAATGCGGTTGAAACTATACCCGTCGGCATCGGGGATATACATGTCTGTATCAGCATGGATAGGGGTGTAATTGCCATACAGACAGAAATGTTTACCGGTTTTCAGGATGGTTCCGGCTTCCGGAGTTATAGGCACGTCGAACATGAGGGATGCGTCTGCGGTGCGTATGCCTGAGACGTTGCTTGTAGAGAACGTAAAATCGACAGTCTCGTCCGGTTTACCGTTAAGATGTATCATATAAGGTTTGTTTGCCTCTATTGATGCCTGGTTTTCAAGTTTCTCGCCGTTTTCATTGAAAGACAGTACGCTGACAGTATGATTGCCTGAATCTCCGATGGTATACTTGTTCTCTTTTCCGTCAACCATTTGTGTGGGCGTGAAAGGTAACACAATGCCTTTCCAGTCTTTAGAACCATCTTGCGACAGATAGTTCAATTTGACAGACAGTGAGATGTTCTTCTGTCCAAGATTAAAACTTGCCGGAATATTGAAAGCATAGCTGTCGGTAAGAATGATATCCGTTAAAGCTTCACATTTGTTGTCACCATTGAGCACAATGTTCGATTTTGAAGATATCTGGCTTTCCAAGCCTTTGGCAAGGTAAATGATACAGTTGGGATTAATACCCTCGAATGAGTTGTCGTTTATTCCGGCTGTCAAAGCACGAGTCTTGCTAGTCTGTGAATTTCCGTAGAGCGTGATACTTGTCAGTGAAGTACATCCCTTAAAGGCTCCGTCGCCGATTACGTTAACAGAGTTGAGAGAAAGTGACTGAAGTTGGGAACAGCCCTCAAAAGCGTTCTTGCCTATTGAAGTTACGTTTTCTGGAATTACTATGTGGGCCAGGTTTCCCATTCCGGCAAATGCTCCGGAGGGAATATCATTGTTTTCCGTACCTGACAGATTGAGATTTTCCAGGGATGTGAAGTTATCACGTATATAACTGAATGTTTCATCAGTCATCTCTCCGGACAAGTTGAGTTCTGTAATCTGAGCGGCTTCTTCCTCACCGATATGGAGTATCTCTTCCGCTTCAAGCGCTACATTCTCGTTTTCAGCAAGAGTCATTGTGACATCCATCTCCACATCAGACTGCAAGTCGGTTACTATATATATTCCGTTTTCGTCCGGATATACAATCTCGCTGCCCTTTTTAACCACAGGGGTCATATTGGGGCTTTCTGAAACAACGGTGAACTTATAGCTGCCTCCCTCTTTGAAGAGTGTAGGACGCAAGGAGGAACCTTCAATGAATTTATTCATTTCTGCATCTCTCCATACGTTGCTTTCGTCCAGATCCACAAAACTGATTTTGGCCTTGCCGGAAGTGTCAGTGATTTTGATGTTGTAATAGAACACAACATCAATGATGTGGTCCTGTGGGTAATTCAGAAGTTGCGGGTCTGTTACGTTTCCGTAGAATTTCACTAAATAATAACCTCCGGGATGGAAACTATCAGAGGAGCTGAGCGGGTCGAGCATACTCGTCACATCTGTTTTGTTATCGTAAAGTTTAAATGCCACTCCCGGCCGATGAACCGGATTCTTCTTATAGGAAGTCGGTTGGAAATTGGGTAGGCCAAGCATCACAGTTTTAGTGCTGTTTCCCGGTCCCTCAATTTGGGTTAATGGTTCGTTCTGACTATATTGGAAAGCTCTATTCTGGTCAATCTGGATGTTATAGTACACCTTTGACGCCTGACTGTTGAGGTTTTGCCAATATGCACTGGCTGCGTAGTCGGCTTCCGTACCTTGCGGAACTTCAAGCGTTATACCGGAAGTATTTGTGGGGAATGGATTGCTTTTCAAGGCTACAGGGTTCTTTGACAGGACAACTATTCTTTTCAAGTTCACACACATGGCAAAAGCATTACTTCCGATATAAGAGACGTTCTCGGGAATGGTGATTTCTTGTACTTTGATACAACGATAGAATGCATTTGCTTCTATACTTTCCAGATTCTTGGGTAGAAGTATAGTAGTTAATGCGGCCAATCCACTGGTTGAAGACGCAAATGCCATGGTAGGCAATGAATTCGGGTTGGGGTAGCTCTTTATTGTAACGTCAGCCAGGTCGAGTGCCACCAGTTTGGCAGCGTTGTCTTGTAATACCTTAAAATCTTCGGCGTTCATTTCTCCTATCAGTTTAAGGCGTGAGGGGAAGGCGGAAGCAGAAACTTTAGATGCCAGTTCGCCTGCATGAATGTTGAGTGCCGTATAGGTTTCGTCACCGGCTGACACCACCTGTATGGCAATGTCAAGATCCTCGCGCACGCTTTCTACCTTTATTTGAGCTACTCCAACACGGTCTGCTACGATTTTGCCATTGACAGATACCGTTATGGCATCGGCTACGGAAACAGGCATGATCTTACATGAGAAGTCCATACCGTGAACTATCTGGTCAATGGCTCCTTGGATAGTAGCTCCCTGAACTGTAGATGGCATGGTTACCTTATGATATATCACTTCATTGCCTATGGCATTAATGGAGTCTTTTACGTTATCTCCTTTGACCAAGTGCCAGTTTTTCTTGTTGTATGAAGTGGCTATACGCACGAGATTGCCTTCACGTACTGAAGCTTCTTTTACCAGGCAGTTGAAAGTGCATGGAAGGTCACCGTAATTAGTCCATGAATTATTGAATACAGGAGATATAAACTCTTTGATGGCTCCGTTGGCATCTGTAAGAACGGCGGCATAAAACATTGCGGCATCATCTTTAGGTATTGCCAGTGCGTTGGCGCGTATGGCGAAAGATTTACCGGCTATTACATTGATAACGTCAGTGGCGAGTCCTACGCCTCCTCTGGAATCTGTGAGTTTCCAGGAAGATTCCCCGATAGTAGGTGTCGGATAAATAAAGTTGGCATAAATCAACGTATTGGCATTGATGGTAGCAGTATAATGTCCGTTAGCTTCTGCGCTCAATTTAGTGGCATTGGCATAAACTTCCATTTTGGCATCTCCAAAACGATTGTCGGTTTCTATCGTAAATGAGAACGCTGAGCCGGCAGCAACTTCCAGATTATCGGAGTCGGGGGTTATTTTTACTCCTTTCGTTTCCTGAAGTGCTACCATATATGAAGAGGGTGAAATAGGATTCTCTTCTACAATGTTTTTAAAATCCTGCCAATTCTCTTTTGAACGGTAGGCGGTTGCTGCACCTACAGGCACTACAAGTTTTGACTTGGGAGTTCCTGCAAATACGCACCAGTTAACCCATGCCGGTGATTGACGGCGTACGATGACTTCGCTCAAATGGCTGCAATTTAAGAATATATTATACTCATAGTTGCTTACTGAAGCTGGGATTTCTATTTTTCTCAGACCGGTGGCATTGAAACAACCGTTTTTCAGAGTAGAAAGATTTTTCGGCAATACTATGTGCTGCAATGAGCCGCAACCACTGAACGCTTTGGTAGGAATGGCGTTGGCAGGATTGGAGCCGTTGGCCGCAATATTGACATTGGAAATATCGAGTGTGGTTAGTTTCATGCGTTCACGTATGAACGTGAAGTCACGCACATCAATAGTTCCGTAGAGGGTCAGTTCTTTAATGGTTCCTGCATCGGTTTCGCTGATGAGATTTCCGAGCTCACCGGCGGTAACCCATAAATTACGCTTGTTTACTACATCCTCTGCAGCTTGCACGATAATGCGTATCTGTTGGTCGGAAGTTACATTTGAGATTTTGTAGATATTCTCGGAAGCCGGTGTGAGGATAAAACCATTTGCTTTTACGGTAACAACCTTGTCGGGAGAGGTGGCGGCTACCTTGAACGAATAGTCGCGTCCTTTGATGACTTTGTTGTCGGCGTCAGATATAAGAGCGCCGTCTACACTGTTTGGAATATCTATCGAGAAATAGGGAATGATATTGTTTTTCGCTTTTATCTCATTTATCGTAATGAGGTCTCCGGTAACGGGAAGCCATTCAGTTGAACCGTTGCCGGACATGGTAGCCATACGGATGATATCATCAGCAGCAATATCTGTTCCGGCGGGTACCGAACATTCAAAGTCCGAGAAGCTTGGTGTCATTATTTGCATAGACTGCAATGTCAGTCCTTTACCGCTATTCAGGAGTTGTTTAAACTTTCCGTCAGAAGAGAAAAGAGCCACGGCAATCTTCCCGGAGAAGTTTTCATAAGAAACATTCTTAAAAGCGCCGGCTCTCACCGTGAATTTCGTGCCGGCGTCAATGTCCGTCACGTCGGAAGTCATACCTATTTGCCGTTCGTCGGATGTGATGTGCACAGGTGACCAGCTTGCGGATGATTCCGTCGGCTTTATGTTATAAATAATGGTGGCTTGGTCATTAAAGCTGTGTGACATGCTGACTGTCGGGTTAAGCGAAATAGCCGTTGGCGGCTCCGCCCCATCCCCAGTTGATGTGGAAATAAGTGTCGGGACCTTTTATTTCATATCCATCGCATACGAAAGCATGGCCGATGGATACATCTTGACCACTGTAAATGACGGGACGATTTTCATTGATTTCATTAACGATTATGGCCTCCCATGTAGCGCGGTCGGTTTCGGAACGCTTCTTGTACGACACGCCGGGATCATAACCGAAATATGATATAAGAGCAGCCGGGATACGTACTTCGAAAGCACTTGAACCCGACATCCCAAAATCGGTTTTGATAGATACTGCACAATGAGCCATCAGTGTGGATACTGCTTCGGCTTCATCCGCAGAATATCCGAAACGGTAGTTGTCTGTTCGCATATTGTTCCAGGCATATTGTACATTGAAATCCATGCCGTCAAGCGAACCGTTACCTTTCGAAGGATGATTGTGATATTTCATGACAGTTGCCATGGCCGTTCCAACACATCCTACAAGGCGATGATTGGGTATCCTGGCATTGAAAGGGGCTTCCTGACTCCATTCAGGTGTTTTTAGGAGTTTTGTTGAAAAAGTCCTTGTGTTTACGCGTTTGCGAATTTCAACAGAGTTGCTTTTTACAGATTTTACTGCATTGTTAAGCACAGTCATTGTAACATCGGATACATTGTCTGTTGCAAATGAAGACTCGTAAGAGTATCCTATAACCGGTATTGCCTTGTCGTCGGCCGATATGATAATAAAACCGCGGCCGTTTTTGGCATTAAAAACGTAATAAGCGGGTGTACCGTCACTCTTTTTAGATGTACGCACTAATTGTAATGCATCAATATTACTTAGTCTGGACACATTACCGGCACTGAAAAAATCAGTTGCAATTTTAGCGGCCTCCTCCGGAGTAAGAACCTTGGCATGGATATTGCAAGGAGCACTTGCACAGACAAGAAGAAGCAGCATTTTTAAAAACTGTTTCAACATAGAATAAAATGTTTTTTTGATTTATTTGAAAAGTAAATGTTGTAAGTATAATCTTAAGGAGGTGGAATGTAGGCATATACATTCTTTGATACAGGATAGTTTCATTGCTTAGCTAAAAAATACTCTCATTTTAATAAAATGTTTTTCCGGGGCGCAAAAGTAGAAAAAAAATTGGAATCGACGCATAAATTAAGGAAAATATGGTACGCGTTATAAATAAAAATCCCTTGGAAGTATTTGACTTCCAAGGGAATGCTTTGCGGTGCGTACGGGACTCGAACCCGTGACCCCATGCGTGACAGGCATGTATTCTAACCAACTGAACTAACGCACCATTATTTCATTTGCTATCTCTCTCGATTGCGGTTGCAAAGGTAGGCATTTCTTTGAAACCTGCAATAGCTATGATGAATTTTTTTTGCTTGATTTTATCACTTTTTCTTTTATATCCTCATTTTGAGAACATTGGAATATGAAAAAAAATAAGTTCTTGCAGAGCTTTTTGCGAAAGGGGATTGGGATGGTTTTGTAATGAAAACGAAGCTTTCTGTTGCTTGATTTAAACTTCTTGCTCGAAAAGTTCGTTGTTTTACAATAAATCGTTATTTTTGCAAACTCAAATCGAGAAAATTGTAATTTGAAAACGATAAAAACGATAATTTAGGATGATGAAAACGGCTAAACTGTTACTTCACTGTCCCGATAAACCGGGGATTCTGGCAGAAGTGACAGACTTTATAACGGTAAACAAGGGAAATATTATCTATCTGGACCAATATGTTGATCATGTGGAGAATATCTTTTTCATGCGTATCGAGTGGGAATTGAAGAACTTCCTGATACCGCAAGAGAAAATTGAAGATTATTTTGCTACGCTGTACGCACAGAAATATGAAATGTTTTTCCGTCTCTATTTCTCGGATGCGAAACCACGCATGGCGATATTTGTGTCTAAGATGTCGCATTGCCTGTTCGATTTGCTGGCACGCTATACGGCAGGAGAGTGGAACGTCGAGATTCCTCTTATTATAAGCAACCATCCCGACCTGCAACATGTAGCCGAACGCTTCGGAATACCTTTCTATCTGTTCCCTATTACAAAGGAGACAAAAGAAGAACAGGAGAAAAAAGAAATGGAATTGCTGGCAAAACATAAGGTGAACTTTATTGTACTGGCGCGTTATATGCAGGTGATTTCAGAGCGGATGATTGATGCCTATCCCAATCGGATTATCAATATTCATCACTCTTTCCTTCCTGCATTTGTGGGAGCAAGACCTTATCATGCAGCATTTGAGCGTGGTGTGAAGATCATAGGTGCTACCAGTCATTATGTGACAACAGAATTGGATGCAGGGCCGATCATTGAGCAGGATGTGGTTCGTATCACTCATAAAGATACTGTAGAAGACCTTGTAAATAAGGGGAAAGACCTGGAAAAGATTGTTCTCTCACGTGCCGTGCAGAAGCATATTGAGCGCAAGGTGCTGGCATATAAGAATAAAACAGTGATATTTAGTTAAGGTATATTCATGAAAGTAGCGATTATCAAATATAATGCGGGCAATATCTATTCGGTGGATTATGCGTTGAAGCGTTTGGGCGTGGAAGCTGTGGTAACGGCGGATAAAGATGAATTGCGTGCGGCGGACAAAGTGATCTTTCCAGGTGTGGGTGAGGCGGAAACCACCATGAAGTTTCTGCGTGCCAGTGGCATGGATGCATTGATTAAGGAACTTAGGCAGCCCCTTTTAGGGATATGTCTGGGTATGCAAGTGATGTGTCGACATTCTGAAGAGGGAGGAGATGTAGATTGTCTGGGTATTTTTGATACGGAAGTGAAGCGTTTCGTTCCACAGAAGCATGAGGATAAAGTGCCTCACATGGGTTGGAATACGCTTACTGAGACGAACAGTGGCTTATTCAAGGGTTTTACAAAAGAAGAGTTTGTCTATTTTGTGCATAGTTTCTATGTTCCCGTCAATGAATATACGGCTGCTGTGACGGACTATATACAACCGTTTAGCGCTGCCTTGCATAAGGATAATTATTACGCTACCCAATTCCATCCGGAGAAGAGTGGGGGTGTAGGGGAACGTATCCTGCGCAATTTTTTAGAATTATAATTAAGTAGATGCATATATGATAGAGCTTATTCCTGCAATAGATATTATCGACGGAAAGTGTGTACGCCTTTCGCAAGGCGACTATGACAGTAAGAAGGTGTATAACGAAAATCCGGTAGAAGTGGCCAAAGAGATGGAGGCGCACGGTGTTCGCCGGCTTCATGTGGTAGACTTGGACGGAGCGGCTTCTCATCATGTAGTCAATTATAATGTTTTGAATAGAATCACCTCACAGACTTCCCTGATAGTTGATTTCGGTGGTGGCGTGAAAAGTGATGAAGACTTGAAGATAGCTTTCGAGAATGGGGCGCAGATGGTTACAGGCGGCAGTATTGCGGTGAAAAATCCTGAGTTGTTCTGCCATTGGCTGGAAGTTTACGGCAGTGAGAAGATAATTCTTGGTGCGGATGTGAAAGACCGGAAGATAGCTGTGAATGGCTGGAAGGATGAAAGTGCTTGTGAATTGTTCCCTTTCCTGAAAGAATATGTAGAGAAAGGTATTCAGAAGGTAATTTGCACGGATATTAGTTGTGACGGTATGTTGCAGGGACCTTCTATTGAACTGTATAAGGAAATGCTGGAAGAACATCCCGACCTTTACCTGATAGCAAGTGGCGGTGTCGGCAGTATGGAAGATATACGTGCATTGGAGACGGCTGGGGTACCGGCTGTTATTTTTGGTAAGGCTCTGTATGAAGGGCGTATTACTTTGAAGGAAATTGAAAGAATGATGCAGGATTATTGACGAATCATTCTCATGAATATAAATCGTTAAAACAAAACAGAAGTGTTAGCGAAAAGAATTATCCCCTGTCTCGATATCAAAGACGGACAAACAGTGAAAGGAACCAATTTCGTCAATTTGCGTCAAGCGGGCGATCCGGTGGAACTGGCACGTGCGTATAGTGAGCAAGGTGCTGATGAATTGGTTTTTCTGGATATAACAGCCAGTTTCGAAGGTCGCAAGACATTTGCAGAGTTGGTGAAGCGCATTGCTGCCAATATTAGTATTCCGTTTACGGTAGGTGGCGGTATCAACGAATTGAGTGATGTAGACCGTCTGCTGAATGCCGGTGCAGATAAGATTTCTATCAATTCTTCTGCAATTCGCCGTCCCGAACTGATTGATGAAATAGCTAAGAACTTCGGTTCGCAGGTATGTGTGTTGGCGGTAGATGCCAAACAAAGTGAAAAAGGCTGGTGGTGCTATCTGAATGGAGGCCGCGTAGAAACAGATAAGGAACTATTTACCTGGACCAAAGAAGCTCAGGAACGTGGTGCCGGAGAAATACTTTTCACCAGCATGAATCATGATGGGGTAAAGACCGGATACGCTAATGAAGCGCTTGCTGAAATGTCTGATAACCTCTCTATTCCGGTGATTGCATCGGGCGGAGCAGGAGCAAAAGAGCATTTTCGTGATGTGTTTCTGCAAGGAAAAGCGGATGCGGCGTTGGCAGCCAGTGTTTTTCATTTCGGAGAAATTAAAATTCCCGATTTAAAATCGTATCTTTGCGCCCAGGGAATACCAATGCGGGTGATGTAAAAGTGATAGAGTGGCAAAGTGATAAGGCGATAAAGATGACAGAATATTACCGCATCATGCTGCATAGCAATTAATAATTTATAGCTTATAATTAATAATTACCTAAATGGATTTTGATAAAATGAACGGACTTGTTCCGGCAATCATACAAGACGCAGACACCGCTAAGGTGTTAATGTTGGGCTTCATGAATAAAGAAGCTTACGACAAAACGGTAGAAACCGGTAAAGTGACTTTTTTCAGCCGCACCAAGAACCGTCTTTGGACGAAAGGTGAGGAGAGTGGTAATTTTCTGAATGTCGTTTCTATCAAGGAAGACTGTGATCAGGATACATTGCTGATTCAGGTACACCCTGTGGGGCCGGTTTGCCATACAGGCACGGATACATGCTGGGGTGAGAAGAATGAACAGCCTGTAATGTTCCTGAAGCATCTTCAGGATTTTATTACTAAGCGCCATGAAGAGATGCCGGAAGGTTCTTACACAACCAGCCTGTTTGAGTCGGGTGTGAATAAAATGGCACAGAAAGTGGGTGAAGAAGCTGTGGAAACAGTGATCGAAGCTTGTAACGGAACTGATGAACGGTTGATCTATGAAGGAGCCGATTTGATATACCACCTCATCGTGTTGTTAACATCCAAAGGATACAGTCTGGAAGATTTGGCACGCGAATTGCAGGAACGTCATAGCGCTTCGTGGAAGAAACACTAATTAATTAATAGTTAAAAAATAATAATTAAACGGGAATGGCTGAACCGCTAATACGATATAAAGATGTGGAAGTACACCAACAGGACTTGTGCGTGCTGAATGAGGTAAACCTTGAGCTGCAGAAGGGAGAGTTTGTGTACCTTATCGGTAAGGTAGGTTCGGGTAAGACCAGTTTGCTAAAGACACTCTACGGAGAACTGGATATCACTGCCGGCGAAGCAATGGTACTGGGGTATGATATGAGTCGCATTAAGCGCAAGCATATTCCACAGTTGCGTCGTAAGTTGGGCATCGTGTTCCAGGATTTCCAACTGTTGACTGACCGCACGGTGAACGATAATCTTGCTTTTGTATTGAAGGCTACGGGCTGGAAAAACAAATCGGAAATAAAAGACCGTATTGCTGAAGTGCTGGTGCAGGTAGGAATGGGTAATAAAGGATATAAGTTCCCTAACGAACTTTCGGGAGGCGAACAGCAACGCATCGTTATTGCCCGTGCTATGCTCAACTCTCCGGAGATTATCCTGGCGGATGAACCGACCGGTAATCTGGATGCGGAAACGGGACGTGCTATTGTAGGACTGTTACATAACATCAGTCGCACGGGTGGCTCACTGGTATTGATGACTACGCACAACCTTCATTTGCTTCACGAGTTTCCGGGACAGGTATATCGCTGTGCAGGTCATCAGATAACAGATGTAACGTCTGAGTATTCGGGTATGATGCCGCTGTAGAAGAAACAAATAACAATATATAATCATTTAATACAGGAACGAAAATGAAAGTTTTAAAGTTTGGAGGTACTTCCGTAGGTTCTGCATCGCGGATAAAGGAAGTGGCCAAATTGATCACTGATGGTGAACAGAAGATAGTTGTACTCTCGGCTATGTCGGGCACAACTAATACATTGGTGGAAATTTCGGACTATCTGTACAAGAAAAATCCGGAGGGTGCCAACGAAATCATTAACAAGCTGGAGGCTAAATATAAACAGCATGTGAATGAGTTGTATTCCACTCCCGAGTATAAACAGAAAGGCCAGGAACTGATTAAATCTCATTTTGACTACATCCGTTCTTATACCAAAGACCTTTTCACACTATTTGAGGAGAAGGTGGTTCTGGCACAGGGAGAACTGATCTCTACTGCCATGATGAACTATTACCTGCAAGAGTGTGGTGTGAAGTCCATCTTGCTTCCGGCTTTGGAATATATGCGTACCGATAAGAATGCGGAGCCTGATCCTGTATATATTAAGGAGAAACTTCAGATGCAGTTGGATTTGCATCCCGGTGCTGAGATTTACATCACACAAGGATACATTTGCCGCAATGCTTACGGAGAAATAGATAATCTGCAACGTGGTGGAAGCGACTATACCGCTTCTCTGATCGGTGCAGCTATCAATGCTTCCGAAATCCAGATATGGACCGATATCGACGGTATGCACAATAATGACCCGCGTATCGTTGACAAGACTGCTCCTGTACGTCATCTTCATTTTGAAGAAGCTGCCGAGCTGGCTTATTTTGGTGCGAAGATTCTTCATCCCACTTGTATACAGCCTGCCAAGTATGCCAATATCCCGGTGCGCTTGCTGAATACGATGGACCCGACTGCTCCCGGTACGATGATTTCCAATGATACCGAGAAGGGCAAAATTAAGGCGGTTGCAGCAAAAGATAACATTACGGCTATTAAGATTAAATCCAGCCGCATGTTGCTTGCGCATGGTTTCTTGCGCAAGGTATTCGAAATATTTGAAAGCTATCAGACTTCTATCGATATGATTTGTACTTCTGAGGTAGGAGTATCTGTATCTGTTGATAATACGAAGCATCTCAACGAGATTCTGGACGACCTGAAGAAGTATGGAACCGTTACGGTGGATAAGGATATGTGTATCGTCTGTGTGGTAGGTGATTTGGAATGGGAGAATGTCGGTTTCGAAGCGAAGGCACTGGATGCCATGCGCGACATACCGGTACGAATGATCTCATTCGGTGGTAGTAACTACAATATTTCTTTCCTCATCCGTGAGTGCGACAAGAATAAGGCATTGCAGTCGCTTAGTGATGCACTGTTCAACGAAGAATAAGAGAAATAAGAAAGTACAGATATAATATGATATGGAACGTAAATTACACAAATTACACAGCTCTCTGATAAAGGCTCTTGTGTAATTCGCGTAATTTGCGTTCTTTTCTTTATAAACAAAGTTTTGAAGTATGAAAGGAACATTTCCCATAGATAAATTCCGTGAGCTGCGTACCCCTTTTTATTATTATGATACGAAGGTGTTGCGCGACACTCTTTCCTGTGTGCGTGCAGAAGCTGCTAAATATGGCAATTTTGAGGTACATTATGCTGTGAAAGCAAATGCTAATCCGAAGGTACTTACCATTATCCGTGAGAACGGACTGGGTGCCGATTGTGTAAGCGGCGGTGAGGTTAAAGCGGCATTGGATGCAGGTTTTCCAGCAGATAAGATCGTTTTTGCCGGTGTGGGCAAAGCCGACTGGGAGATCAACCTGGGACTGGATAACGATATTTTCTGTTTCAATGTGGAATCGGCGGTAGAGTTGGAGATAATCGACGAACTGGCTGCCGCAAAGAATAAAGTAGCCTCGGTCGCTCTCCGTATCAACCCGGAAGTGGATGCCCATACACATGCCAAGATCACGACCGGTATGAAGGAGAACAAGTTCGGTATCAACCTGAGCCAGTTAGGACAGGTGCTGGATAACCTGGCGAATCTGAAAAATGTGAAACTGATCGGTATTCATTTCCATATCGGTTCGCAGATCACGGACATGTCGGCTTTCCGTAACCTGGTGATTCGTGTAAACGAAATACAGGAAGACCTGGAAGCACGTGGTATCCGGATCGAAAATGTGAATTTCGGTGGCGGCCTCGGTATCGATTATTATCATCCGAATCATTTGCCGATCCCGGCTTTCGATAATTACTTTGCCGTATTCAACAAATTGCTGAAAGTACGTCCCGGCCAGCAGGTACATTTCGAACCGGGCCGCTCGGTAGTAGCCCAGTGCGGTACATTGATCTCAAAGGTGCTGTATGTAAAGGAAGGCGAGACAAAGAAATTCGCTATCCTGGATGCCGGTTTCACTGAACTGATCCGTCCGGCCATGTATGACGCTTATCACCGGATCGAGAATATTTCCAGTGATGAAGAGGTTGAATTGTATGATGTAGTTGGTCCTATCTGCGAATCATCCGACGTGTTCGGTAAAGATGTAGAATTGAATAAAGCGCATCGTGGAGACCTGATCGCCTTGCGTTCGGCCGGTGCTTACGGCGAGGTGATGGCTTCCCAGTACAATTGCCGCCAGCTTCCGAAAGCCTACTATTCCGATACGATTTAATTGTTAATTAATTATATAGAGAAAGCCGGGTTTCTTTGTTTTTGCAAAGGTTCCCGGTTTTCTTGTTTGTTGTGTTCCTTTTTTACTACCTTTGTACGATCCCGTCATGTGGGGTGTGGTTTAACTTGAATGTTCGTAAAGATAGAATGTGATGAAAAATAAAGAGTTATATAGCATATTCATAGTTTGCTTGTTGATGATGTCCTCTTGTCTGGGGGATACGAATACACAGATCACCGTAGGGGAGCAGGAAGCTGTGTATCAGACCCGTCCGACCCAGGGCTTCTTTGTTGAGGGCGGGCGTTTCCTTTATGGTACCAATTTAGGCGTAAGCGGGAATAATGGCGATTGTTTTCTGATACAATATTCATTTGATTCGGCTGCTCCTGAGTTACAGAATTCGGATAGTTTGTCTATCGAGTTGATAGAAAATCCTGTTCCTGTGGATTTGTGGCCTGTGGATAAAAACTGGACGGATACGACGGTTGTATTGAAAGACGAGATGCTGACAAAAGCTATCACTGGAAGGGACTTTTATATCAGAGGCCGGTTGTTTTTATGGAGTACCCATACGGTTGTGGAGAATCAGAAGGATAGTTTCATGATAAGCTATAATCCTGAAAACCTGTATACCCAGGAAGACGGCAAACGTATTTACAATTTATATCTGAGAGCGATAGCGAGAATTGAAGTCGGGGAAGGAGAGGAGCTGCCTAAAGGCCAGCAACTGAACCTGGTGAATGCCTTTAGTGTGGAAGAGTTCTATAATATGGTGAGTGCTTTGGAGGAAGAAAAAGGCAGTAACACATTTTCTATAGCGATCAATTATGCTTCTGCTTTTAATAAGGATACGACGGCCTGTATCTGGGACAGGACGGAACCGATAGAATATAAAATTAACAGCAGGACTGAATAAGGAAAAACAGATAAATAGAGGGGATAGGGAGAATACATTCAAATAGAAAAACAGAGAGATGTACAAGGAGATAATTAAATGGGTTATAGCCATCATATCCCAACCGGGGAAGGCCTGGGATATGCTGTCGAGGAAAGAAGAGAAGGGCGACGAGTTCTTGTCGCGCTTTATATATCCGTTAATCGGGCTGGTAACTGTGGCAGCTTTTCTGGGCGTATTGTTTACACGGAAGGAATTTGATGTCGAACTGGCGTTGAAGTCGTCGATCAAGACGCTGGTCGCTTCGTTCGGAGGTTTCTATCTCGGGGCGTATTTGCTGAATGAAGCCTGGCAGGGGTTGTTTAAAAGAGAGAAAGATATGAAACTTTGCCAGCGTTTTGTCGGTTATTCATCCTCCCTGATGTTTGCGTTGAACGTCGTACTGATGCTGTTGCCGGAGTTTTTCTTCCTACGCATCTTTATACTTTATACATTTTATATTGTATGGGAAGGTGCCGGTCCTTACATGCAGGTGGAAGAGAAAGAACGCCTGAAGTTTGCCGGTATAACGACCGTTATCATTTTGCTGACACCGGCGGTGATCGAGTTTGTTTTATTCATGCTGATGCCGGGGTTACGTTATTGACAGTTAGAAAAAGATGAAAGAAAAGATTAGTAATAATATACAGATAAAGAATAAGCGGGCAACCTTCGATTACGAATTGCTCGACACTTTTACTGCCGGGATTGTGCTGACAGGG
>OHCS01000431.1_pt1 | contig 24140 bp, 16 predicted proteins | sample 1566741 | NCBI WGS metagenome assembly OHCS01 (sample SAMEA3879604, study PRJEB24766) | human gut metagenome | biome: human-associated habitat; feature: feces | place: USA | collected 1985/1987 | reverse complement strand
TCATTCTTCATTCTTAGTTCTTCATTTCGTTAAATTATCATTTATAAAACAGATTATAATATCTAATACCAAATATAAGAATGAAAGTAAAACCTGATTTGAGCTTTTGGAAGCTGTGGAATATCAGCTTCGGCTTTTTTGGCGTACAAATTGCATACGCCTTGCAGAGTGCGAACATCAGCCGTATTTTCGCGACATTGGGTGCAGACCCGCACAGTTTAAGTTATTTCTGGATATTGCCACCACTGGCAGGTATCATCGTGCAGCCCATCGTGGGCGCTGCAAGCGACAAGACGTGGACGCGCTTCGGACGCCGTATCCCTTACCTGTTTGTCGGTTCACTGGTAGCCGTACTGGTGATGTGCCTGTTGCCCAATGCCGGTAGTTTCGGTATGGCAGTCAGCACGGCAATGATATTCGGACTGGTATCGTTGATGTTCCTGGATACATCCATCAATATGGCAATGCAGCCATTCAAGATGATGGTGGGCGACATGGTAAACGAAAAGCAAAAAGGACTTGCCTACTCTATCCAGAGTTTCCTGTGTAATGCCGGCAGCCTGGTAGGTTTCCTGTTTCCGTTCATCTTTACATGGATAGGCATCAGCAACATAGCTCCCCAAGGTGTAGTTCCCGACTCGGTTATCTATTCCTTCTATATCGGAGCAGCCATTCTGATACTCTGTGTAATCTATACCACAGTGAAAGTAAAGGAAATGCCACCCGCCGAATACGCTGAATACCACGGCATCACCGAAGAGGAAGAAAAAGAAAAGATCAATATGGTGAAACTATTGGTGAAAGCACCGAAGGCTTTCTGGACAGTAGGTTTGGTTCAGTTCTTCTGTTGGTTTGCTTTCATGTTTATGTGGACGTATACCAATGGTAGTGTAGCCGCTAATGTATTCGATGCTCCTACCGTGGAAACCGTAGTGAACGGGGTCAGCAAAGTTATGCTGGACACCAAGAGTATTCAATATCAGGATGCCGCCGACTGGGTAGGTGTGTTGTTTGCCGTACAGGCTATCGGTTCTGTACTATGGGCTGTCTGCATCCCGTTGTTCAAGGATCGCAAACTGATCTATTCTCTCAGTCTGGTACTGGGTGGATTAGGTTTCATCTCCACCTATTTTGTTCATAATCAATATGTATTATTCATCTCCTTCTTACTGATCGGTTGCGCATGGGCCGCTATGCTGGCATTGCCTTTCACCATCCTGACCAACGCACTGAGCGGTGGACACATGGGAACTTATCTGGGCTTGTTCAACGGAACAATCTGTATTCCGCAGATTGTGGCCGCTTCACTGGGTGGTAGTATTCTGGCTCTGTTCACCCCGAAAGGCATGTTACCGCCTGAAATCAATATGCTGGTTATGGCAGGTGTCATGCTGATTATCGGTGCGGTTTGTGTATATTTCATCAAAGAAACAAAAGGAGAACAAGTGAAAGCATAATCCTTACGAGAATATATTCTGAAAGGGGGCTTCGTTGCTCTACGATAAGTACCCCTTTCCTCTACGACCAACGCCCTGTTTCTCTACGATGAATGGGGCGTTGCTCGTAGAGAAGTAGAGCACATTTTAACCCAAAAGTAAATTTTGTCTTCTTTTTTTCCTCTTTTTGCCGTTTATCCGTTAATTTGTTTATCTTTACGGCCATAATCACCAACGAAATACACGCCATGAAAAGATACCTTAAAACCGATGAATGGAACATTATTGAAGATAACTTTCACGCTGACAACCTGCGAATGTCCGAGAGTATATTCAGCCTGGGGAACGGACGCTTCGGACAACGGGGAAATTTTGAAGAGCCTTATTCAAGCGATTCCTATCGTGGTTCATTCGTTGCCGGTATCACCTTTCTTGATAAAACGCGTGTAGGCTGGTGGAAGAACGGCTTTCCGGCTTTCTACACCCGCATCCCCAATGCTGCGGACTGGAGCCGTGTCAGCCTGCGCCTCATCGACGAAGAACTGGACCTGGCACAATGGGACGTAAACAGCTTCAGCCGCAGGCTCGATATGAAAGCGGGTATCTCTTACCGGGACTTCGAAATCACATCTCCCAAAGGACACCAAATACAGGTACATGTGGAGCATATCAACAATATGGCTCACCCCAATTTATGTCTGATAAAATACAGCGTCACCTCCATCAATTATACGGGAAGAATATCACTGATCCCCTCCCTGGATGCAATCATAGTCAATAAGGACGATGATCCGAACGAGAAGATATGGAATATCCTCCGTTCCGGCGTCACAAAGGATTGCGCTTATCTATGGACGCAAACCCGGCGGGAAGACGCGCAAGTATGTTATGCCATGACCTATCAGTTCTTCAAGAACGGCAAAGAAGCCACCTCGAACCCAATACGCATTGAAAAGGAAAAACAAACCGGATTCAGCATCGGGGCAGATGTGAAGCCGGGAGACAATGTAATGCTCATCAAATATACCGTCATAAGTTCGTCGCTCTATGATGAACGCCAGGAATTGATAGAACATTCCATCGCCAAAGCCCGTCAGACTAAAATAGACGGCTGGGACAAGCTGGAAAACGATCACCGGCAAGCCTGGGCAGATATATGGAAAGAAATGGATGTGGTTATCGAAGGGGACCCGGAAGCACAACAGGGTATCCGATACAATATCTTTCAACTATGCCAGACGTACCGCGGTGATGATCCGCGCCTAAATATCGGTCCGAAAGGATTCACTGGTGAAAAATACGGCGGAAACACATACTGGAATACGGAACTTTGTTGTGTACCGTTCTTCTTGCTTTCTACTCCGAGGGAGATTGTGAAAAACCTGTTGATATACCGTTATAACCAACTGCCGAAAGCGATAGAGAATGCCCGCAAACTGGGTTTCAAAGAGGGTGCCGCCCTCTTTCCACAAGTCACTTACAGCGGTGAGGAATGCCACAGCGAATGGGAAATCACTTTTGAAGAAATACACCGCAACAATATCATCGTCTATGCCATTGCACAACATGCCGCAATTACAGGCAGCAAAGATTATATAGCCAAATACGGACTGGAAGTAATGATTGCCGTCTCCCGTTTCTGGAGCCAACGTGTATCTTTCTCCAAACCAAAACAGAAATATGTGATACTGGGGGTCACCGGACCGGATGAGTACGAGAACAACGTAGATAATAACTGGTACACCAATTACTCGTGTGCGCAGTGCCTGCAGATGACACTTAACTATCTTGAAATCATTGCCGGAGAATACCCCGACGAATATGCGCGTGTACGCCGTGTCACCAACCTCCGCCAACAAGAAGAGGCTGAACGCTGGCGCGACATCATCAACCGTATGTATCTGCCGGAAGATAAAGAACTGGGGATTTTTGTACAAAATGACGGTTTCCTGGATAAGGAACTGAACAGTACCAATGCCATTCCACCCGAAGAACGCCCCATCAATCAGCATTGGTCCTGGGATCGTATTCTTCGTTCGTGCTACATCAAACAAAGTGATGTGTTACTGGGATTATATCTGTATTACTTCAATTTCGACAAGGAAACTGTCCGCCGCAACTTTGATTTCTATGAAACAATGACGGTACATGAATCTTCACTTTCCCCGCACATACACTCCATTCTTGCCGCCCGCATCGGCGAAGTAGAAAAGGCTTACCAACTCTTTCTGCATGCCACCCGTCTCGACCTGGATGATTACAACAACGAAACTCATCAAGGACTGCATATCACCAGTATGCCGGGCAGCTGGCTTGCCATTGTACGAGGCTTTGCAGGGATGCAGATTTTGGAGGGCATACTCTCTTTCTTTCCAGTCATTCCAAAGAAGTGGAACAGTTACTCCTTCCAGATAAATTATCAGGGACGTACACTTCATATGCATGTAGGCAAAGAAATAAATATTTCACTTATTGCCGGAGAAGAACTGAACATACAAGTATATAAAAACGTTTATAAGCTCAAATTGGGCACCGATTTGTTGCTCAGGATAGAGGAGTAGAAGCCTGTATCATTAACAATGCGTAACAAAATAAACCGGGAGAACAATTATCTGTTTTTCCGGTTTTATGTTTTTATACCTAAACGAACAACTATACATTAGTATGAAGAAAATCTATTTGTTCGCCATCAGCGTGATGCTGCTTGCCACATCATGCGGGCACAAGAAAGAGCGCGATGCCATGCTGATCCGACCTGTCAAGACAGCTACCGCCAGCTCCCAATCGGTCATCCGGAAAGACTTCTCCGGTATTGTAGAAGCCGTAGAATACGTACGACTGGCCTTCCGTGTCAGCGGACAGGTCATAAATCTGCCTGTGGTAGAAGGGCAGCGGGTAAAGAAAGGACAGCTGATCGCCGCCATTGATCCGCGTGACATTTCCCTGCAATACGCCGCCGACAAAGCCGCTTATGAGACTGCCGCAGCACAGGTGGAACGTAACAAGCGCCTGTTGGGACGCCAGGCTATCTCCGTGCAGGAATATGAAATCAGCGTTGCTAATTATCAAAAGGCAAAGTCAGCTTATGAATTATCCAGCAATAATATGCGGGATACCAAACTTACCGCTCCCTTCGACGGTTCTATTGAAAAACGTCTGGTAGAAAACTATCAGCGCGTGAACTCTGGGGAAGGCATTGTACAATTGGTGAACACACAAAAGCTCCGTATCAAATTCACCGTACCGGATGATTATCTCTATCTACTCCGGGCAAAGGACGTAACATTCAAAGTGGTATTCGATACCTATCCGGCCACGGTATTCAACGCACAGTTGGAAGAATATCTGGACATTTCTACAGCCGGAACAGGTATCCCGGTAACTATTACAATTGAAGATCCTGCTTTCAACCGTTCCCTATACGATGTAAAACCGGGATTTACGTGCAAAATCAAACTGGCTTCGGACGTAGCTCCCTTCCTGGAAGAAAAGCTTGTGAATATTCCGCTCAGTGCCATATTCGGTGAAAGCGAAAACCAGAAAACTTATGTGTGGGTAGTAAAGGATAATAAGGTAAGCAAGCGGGAAGTAACCGTATACTCCCCTACCGGAGAAGCCAATGCTCTTATCTCTGCCGGACTGCAACCGGAAGAAAGTGTCGTAATAGCCGGAGTGCACCAACTGGTGGACGGACAAACGGTGAAAGTTATCAATTAGACTACCAACTACTGCGACCTTGAGGTCGCCCAAATATAAATCATATGAATTTAGCTAAATATGCATTAGACAACACCAAGATTGTTTATTTCTTCCTGGCTGTGTTGCTAATCGGCGGTATACTATCATTCGGCCGGTTGGGAAAGAAAGAAGATGCACCCTTCGTCATCAAGTCAGCGGTCATTATGACTCGCTATCCGGGGGCAGAACCGGCAGAAGTAGAACGACTGATCACCGAACCGATCTCCCGCGAGATACAGTCGATGAGTGGTGCATATAAAATTAAATCGGAGTCCATGTACGGACTATCCAAGATAACATTCGAGCTTCAACCTTCCCTTTCCGCAGAGTCTATTCCGCAGAAATGGGATGAACTTCGCCGCAAGGTGCTCAACATACAACCGCAACTACCCGCCGGTGCTTCCGTTCCCACGGTATCGGATGATTTCGGCGATGTATTCGGTATATACTATGGCTTGGTAGGCGATGACGGTTTCTCTTACGAAGAAATGCGCAACTGGGCAGAGCGTATCAAAACTCAGGTTATCACTGCTGACGGGGTAATGAAAGTAGCCCTGTTCGGCACGCAAACCGAAGTGGTGAATATCTTTATATCCGTCAATAAACTGGCCGGTATGGGCATAGATCCGAAACAAGTGGCAAGTCTGCTACAATCGCAAAACCAAATTATCAATACTGGTGAAATCAATGCCGGTGAACAACAACTGCGCATTGTAGCCAACGGAACCTATACCACCGTCAATGACATCCGGAACCAAGTGATTACCACTCCGGGCGGACAGGTAAAACTGGGCGATATCGCCGTCATTGAAAAAGGATATATGGATCCTCCCGGCAACATCATGCACGTCAACGGGAAGCGTGCCATAGGTATCGGCGTTTCCACCGACCCGACAAAGGATGTAGTAAAGACCGGAGAACTGGTAGATCAGAAACTGGCTGAACTTCTTCCCCTTATTCCGGTAGGGTTGGAGTTGGAAAGTCTGTATCCGGAAAATGTCATAGCTCAGGAAGCAAATAATGGTTTCATCATTAACCTGATAGAATCCCTCCTCATTGTAATCGTTATCATCATGCTGGTGATGGGGCTACGTGCTGGTATACTTATAGGAAGTTCACTGCTATTTACCATTGGCGGCACGTTGCTCATCATGTCCTTCATGGGGGTAGGACTGAACCGTACTTCCCTGGCAGGTTTCATCATTGCCATGGGTATGCTGGTGGATAATGCCATTGTAGTGACGGACAATGCACAAATAGCCATTGCCCGAGGAATAGACCGTAGAAAAGCACTGATAGATGGAGCTACCGGACCACAATGGGGCTTACTTGGCGCCACGTTCATCGCCATTTGTTCATTCCTCCCGCTGTACCTCGCCCCTTCTGCCGTAGCGGAAATCGTAAAACCTCTGTTTGTCGTACTTGCCATTTCTTTGGGATTAAGCTGGGTACTGGCACTCACACAGACTACCACTTTCGGTAATTTTATCTTGAAAACCAAATCCGGCGATACTAATAAAGATCCGTATGATAAACCTTTCTATCACAAGTTCGCATCTATCCTCGGAGTACTTATCAAAAAGAAAACGCTCACACTAGGTAGTATGGTAGTCCTGTTTGTCATCTCACTGGTCATCATGGGAATGATGCCGCAAAACTTCTTCCCCTCATTGGATAAGCCCTATTTCCGTGCCGACATATTCTATCCGGACGGTTACAGCATCCGTGATGTGGAAAAGGAAATGAAACAGGTGGAAGCGCACCTCCTGCAACAACCGGAAGTGAAACGGATATCCACTACTTTCGGCAGTACGCCATTACGTTACTATCTGGCATCTACTTCTGTGGGTCCCAAGCCCAACTTTGCCAATATACTCATTGAACTAACCGACAGTAAATATACAAAGGAATACGAAGAGAATTTCGACCAGTATATGAAGGCGAACTATCCGAATGCCATTACCCGTACCACTTTGTTTAAACTATCACCTGCGGTAGATGCTGCCATTGAAATCGGTTTCATCGGTAATAATGTCGATTCACTGGTGATGCTGACCAATAAGGTCCTGGAAATCATGCATCGGGATGACGATCTCATTAACGTACGAAATTCATGGGGGAATAAGATTCCTGTATGGAAACCCGTTTACAGTCCGGAACGTGCCCAACCGTTAGGTGTCTCCCGACAGAGCATGGCACAGAGTATTCAGATTGGCACAAGCGGTATGACATTAGGTGAATATCGTGAAGGCGACCAAGTGTTGCCTATCCTGCTAAAAGATAACACGGTCGATTCTTTCCGTATCAACGATCTGCGTACGCTACCCGTATTCGGTACAACACAGGAGACCACTACACTGGAACAAGTAGTCAGTGAATTTGATTTCCAATATAAGTTCTCGAATGTGAAAGATTATAACCGCCAGATGGTAATGATGGCGCAAGCCGATCCACGCCGGGGAGTAAATGCCATAGCAGCATTCAATAAGATATGGAAAGAAGTGCGAGAAGAAATTCAGGTACCGGAAGGATACACCATGAAGTATTTTGGTGAACAGGAAAGTCAGGCAGAAAGTAATGCAGCATTGGCAGCCAATATGCCACTAACGTTTTTCTTAATGTTTATTACCCTGTTATTCCTGTTCAAGACCTACCGCAAGCCAATTGTCATCCTATTGATGTTGCCGCTTATCTTTATCGGCATCGTACTGGGATTAATCTTGCTTGGTAAATCATTCGACTTCTTCTCTGTCCTCGGCCTACTGGGATTGATTGGTATGAATATCAAAAATGCAATTGTATTGGTAGACCAGATCGATATAGAAGCAGCTTCCGGAAAAACGCCCCTAAATGCCGTAATCAGTGCTACAACCAGCCGTATCATACCTGTAGCCATGGCGTCCGGAACTACGATTCTGGGTATGTTGCCGTTGCTATTCGACGCGATGTTCGGTGGTATGGCGGCAACAATCATGGGCGGTTTGCTGGTGGCCTCAGCATTAACGCTGTTCGTTCTTCCGGTGGCATATTGTGCGATACATAAGATTAAAAAGTGAAAAGAAGAAATACAAGTAATCATGAAGAAGAAGATATTGATAATCGCCCTACTCTGTTGCTTCGGCCTGAAATCCGGAGCGCAGCAATACCTCAGCCGAGAAGCATATCGTGACAAAGTAGAAGCCTACAGCCAGGTGCTGAAACAGCAGCGTCTGAAAACCATGGCAAGCACCGAAGCGCGAAAGATAGCAAATACCGGCTTCCTGCCACAAATAGACATCACTGCCGAAGGTACCGCCAACCTCAACCACCTGGATAAGTGGAACAGTCCGAAAGGCGAATACCGCCCCTACACCTATCAGGCACTCGCAACTTTGGCACAGCCCCTCTATACCGGTGGTTCTCTGATAGCCCAGAAACGTATGGCTCAGGCTGACGAAGAATTAAGCCAACTTACCACAGAACTGACTCTCGATCAAATTCACTATCAAAGCGATGCTGTTTACTGGAATGCTTCAGCCGCTTATGCCAGTCTTGAGGCTGCCGCTACATTTCAGGATATCATAAAGAAGCAGCACGATATTATTCAGGATCGTTTCAACGATGGCGCTATCAGTCGTACAGACCTGCTGATGATTTCCACCCGCCAGAAAGAAGCTGAATTGCAGTATATCAAGGCCCGCCAAAACTATACCCTTGCTCTGCAACAACTGAACATTCTGATGGGAGTAGCACCCAATACCCCTGTAGATAGCCTAAGTGAAATCAGTATAGCCAGTGAACCCATCGACATTCTCGGACTTGACGATGTACTTCCACGCCGTGCCGATTATGCCAGCACAATGGTAAACATAGCCCGAAGTGAAGCACAACGCCATGCCGCCCTCAGCAAGTACAATCCTCAGGTAAGCATGTTCCTTGCTACAGGTTGGGATACCGGTATCACGTACATGGGACAGGAAATCCCCCATACGCCTGTAGCCGGAGTAAACGTCAGTATCCCCATCTTCCGTTGGGGGGCGCGTTTCAAGACAAACCGGCAACAAAAAGCATTCATTGGTATCCAGAAGTTGCAACAAAGTTATATCACTGATAATATTCTTGAAGAACTCTCCGCCGCCACCACAAAACTGACGGAAACAGAGCAACAAGTAAAGACAGCAAAGGAGAATATGGATCTTGCCGAAGAGAACCTGGACCTTGTCACTTTCTCTTATAACGAAGGAAAGTCCAGCATGGCAGATGTTTTGTCCGCACAATTATCATGGACACAGGCGCATACGAACCTGATTAATGCATATCTGGCAGAGAAAATGGCAGTGGCAGAATACAGGAAAGTGATTAGTGAATAAAGATTCAGGCGCGGATTACACAAATTATGCAGATTCTTTCATTACAATAAAGAAATGAATCCGTGTAATTTGCGTAATCCACGCCTAAAAAGTCCGCGTTCATCCGCATCAATCCGCGTCGTCCGCGTATCTATTCTCCTTATCCCAGGAACGAGATCAGCACACCCGCAGCCACCGCCGAACCGATAACACCGGAGATATTACTGGACATACAGTAATTCAGCACATGGTTCTTCGGATCATACTTCGTAGCAATCTCATTGCATACGCGGCTCGCCATAGGCACAGCACTCAGTCCTGTTGCACCAATTAGCGGATTGATCTTCTTCTTGCTGAACAGGTTGAACAGCTTCACAAAGAAGATACCACCCGTAATAGAAAGCGCAAATGCAAGGAAACCACCAATAACAATACCAATGGTTGTCCAGTTCAGGAACGCTTCGCTTGTCATAGTTGCGCCTACACTCAATCCTAAGAAAATGGTTGCCGCATTCATAATGCTATTTGCAGCCGCATCAAACAAACGGCTGGTGTCCGCACCGATTTCCTTAATCAGGTTACCGAACATCAACATACCGATCAAAGGCACTGCCGTCGGTACAAAGAGAGCGACAATTGTAGTTACCGCTATCGGGAAAATGATTTTCAGTACACGCAGATTCTTGATTTCCGTCTTCGAAGGATAGAGCTTTTCCTGTTCCTTCATATTGATCATCAATTCCTTCTTAGAGCAGAACAGCTTCACTACCAACGGAATAATCACCGGCACCAACGCCATGTAAGAATAGGCCGCAATAGCAATCGGACCCAATAAATGCGGAGCCAACTTGATAGTCGTAAAAATTGCAGTCGGGCCGTCAGCACCACCAATGATACCGAGAGCACCCGCTTCCTGCGGCGTGAAACCAATCATCACCGCACACAACAGTACCGTAAAGATGCCCAACTGTGCAGCAGCACCAAAGATAGAGAGACGCAGGTTGCGGAGCATCGGTCCGAAGTCCGTCAAAGCCCCCACACCCATAAAGATGACGGGCGGCAAGAAGCCTGTCTTAATCAACATATAGTAGATGAAGTTCATCAATCCCAAGTCGTGTGCAATTTCATGCAACGGCATTTCCCAGATGTTCTTCAACGCCCCATTTACCATTACCATTCCGTTTTCATCCGCCTGAATGACCCCCATATCGCCACCGGGAAAGTTGGCGATAAGTACACCAAAAGCGATGGGCACCAGCAACAACGGTTCGTAGTGCTTCTTGATACCCAAGTACAGCAGAATGAAAGCAATGGCATACATCACCAGAAACGACGGGTCGGCAATGATATTGCTGAACGCCGTCATATCATAGAGTTTTGCAAATATTTCTTCCATCGCTGTTTATCCTATCTTCATTAATACATCATCTTCTGAAACAGTGTCCCCCGGAGTGGCACAAATAGCCGTAATTGTTCCGTCAAAGTCGGCACGGATGGCATTGTATGTCTTCATTGCTTCAATGTAGCAAAGCAAGTCACCTTTCTTCACCTTGTCGCCCACCTTCACCGGAGTTTCCTGTGCATTCTTCGTCAGGAAGAACTTACCTTCCAACGGAGCGATCACATCCTGACCTTCGCCTACGGGGGCTTCCACTTTCGCAGTAGCATTTGCCGGTAGGTCAATATCACCATAAGCCACCGTCACGCGATAAGCCTGTCCATCCACCTGTACGGTTAGCGTCTTCGGTTTAGCGTCATCCAACGGGGACTTATTAAGTTCCGCCTTGCGTTTTTCCACGTCCGCCAGGAAGTCTTCTTTCGCCTTGCCACTCTTGTATGCTTCATATTGTGCCGGATGCATGGCATATTCGAAGAGTTCTTCATCATCCTCGCCCAAATCCCATTTGTTTTCTTTCATCATCTTACGATACTTGTCGAGCGCATCCGGATAATTATCCTGTGGGTTCCCGGTAAAGAACTTACGGCCTTCACGTTCCGCTTTCTCCACGAGTTCAGGAGCCAGCGTACCCGGCAGTTTACCTGCCTTGCCCAACAACATATCCCAGATATCATCAGCAATCATACCCCAACGTTCCTTGCCTTTTTCCATAGCAATCACGTTCATCATCGCCAGATTCTTAACATACTGGCTGAACGGAGTTACCAACGGAGGATAACCTACACGCGGCCATACATAAGCCACTTCATTGAACAGCTTGATAAGCAACTGATCCTGCGTCATAAACGGCAAGTTACGTTTCGCCTTATATTTATTGATAGATTCCAGATTGGACTCCAAGTCAGCCATCAAACTACCCATCATACCACCCGGGAGTCCCGGACCTATCAACAAGGAGTTCATCAAGCGGTTCTTCGGACTGATATACAAACCGAGGAAGTCATCCATAAATTCCTGAATCAACGCGCGCACTTTCATGTATGCTTCCATATTTACCTCAGGCACCTGGAAGCCCGCGTCTTTCAGCATAGCCTGCACACTCAGCAGGTCAGCGTGTCCTGTACCCCAGGAAAGCGGTTCCATACCTACGTCAATGTAGTCGCAACCCGCCTCACAAACTTCGAGAATACTTGCCATATTGAAGCCCGGACCTGCATGGCTATGATACTGGATAGGGATTTCGGGATGTGCAGCCTTGATATTAGCCACAATCTTGCCCAGCGATACCGGACGTCCGATACCTGCCATATCCTTGATACAGATTTCATCAGCACCTGCCTTGATGAGTTCTAACGCCATATTGGTGTAATATTCTACTGTATGGATAGGCGAATGAGTGATACAGAGCGAACACTGGGAAATCATTCCGGCTTCTTTAGCGTAAGCGATGGAAGGAATAATGTTACGGGTATCGTTCAGTCCACAGAACGTACGTGTAATATCCGTTCCCTGCACTTTCTTCACTTTATAAAACAGCTTACGCACATCGGCAGGTACGGGGCTCATGCGAAGACCGTTCAGTGCACGGTCCAACATGTGAGTTTGTATACCAGCCTCGTGAAACGGCTTCGTCCATGCACGTACAGCTTTATTAGGATTTTCACCAAACAATAAATTTACCTGTTCAAAACCTCCGCCATTGGTTTCTACGCGGGCAAAACAGCCCATTTCAACAATAGCGGGAGCAACCTTTACCAGCTGATCTACGCGGGGCACATATTTTCCGGCACTCTGCCACATGTCCCTGAAAACCAGGCTGAACTTAATTTCCTTTTTCATACTAAATAAATAGATGTGTGTTTTTTATTAAAGATTATCATTTTACTTTCTCGACCTTGGCTACTTTACCCTTGCCTTGTGTCACCACCGTTACAGCAGCACTGATAGCAGCCAAAATGTTTCCGGGAATTGCTGCAGGACCTTGCGCGCCTTTCTTATCCGGCACCACCTCTTCGGGGGCGTACTTGTTAACCAGAAGAATAAGTCCTTTACCTAAGTAGATTACAATCAGCAGGATAGCGAACACTGTCGTCATACCTACCACCATCAGCAGAAGCGCTGTGTTGAGATTTTCCATATTATAAATTATTAGTTATTCGGTCTGTTTTGCAAAAAATCGTCCGAAATTAGCGAATATTTATAGAAGAAAGGCAGAAAAAAATGATAAAAGATGCTAAAACAAAAGTTCCCGTACTGCCGGAAGGGGCTGTACGGGAACCATTTATCACAAGTCGGATGCTCCAAAATAGAATTAAACGAAGTGCTCGGGAAGTTATCCCAACGGATTTTCATCCAAACCACCTTCACCGGAACCGCCTGGGTTATCGGAATTGGCACCTCCACTATTAGTGGAGTTTTTGCCCCACTCTTCCCAGCAGATATTATTATCCACCATACTGCGAGTAACAACTTTACTATTCACATCGCGTTCAACTTCGGGAATGAAACGGACGCGCACGCCCACTATCTGGGAGGCACTGACCTCTTTAGCAGTTTGTACTCCCTTCTTATTAGCAGCAGCCGTATAATAAAAAGTGCCAACCCCATCTATTTTCACCGTACGTCCCTGTGCCATATAAAGGGAGAGCACTTTTCCCAAGTTTTTAACGATAGCATAGGCATCACCACGGGTAGTGGTAGAAAGATATGCCAATTGATCCGCAACCTGATCGGTTGTAATGGCTTTACCCCATGTTATAGATTTAGGATACCACAAGCCATTGATTTTCTGTTGATTTTTCTTATAAAACATAATTAAGAATGTATTAAGTAAATATAGATATAGTTGCAAATGAACCAGTCATCACTGCTTTGACCGGTCAGGTTAAGGACTGACCGAGGCCGCATCTCCTTTAAGAGGTTATTAAGAAAGAATTTCATCGCGAGGCCTCAACGATTAAGCCTTTCGTTTTTCTCAAATTCGATGTTGCAAAGTTAGGGTGCGCAAGAGGGAAAAGCAAGAAAACTGTCTCTACAACGCACAACAACAAGTTCCTATTAATCAGCATGTTGCAAAAACGCATCTCTACAGTACATGAACAGGAGCAAAAAACAGAAGATGAATAAACAATAGGTATCTCTACAAGGGGAGGAATTAAAGAACTGATAATGAACAGTAAGAAAACAGAGTATCTCTACAATATGGGCAAAAGAACTTTTCTTCTCTTTCTCGCTTTTAATTGCGCATAATTTCATTACTTTGCACCCTAATACTTTTTTAATAAAAGATTGCTCCATAATTTAAATATATGTTCTATAGACTTATAACCCAAAAGCGTGATGAATGGCTATGCTCTGCGGATTGCACTATCCACGAATTGTTGTCCTATATCGACCGCAAAGGAAGGATGCGCGATGCCCAGTTAGATGCCATAAAGACCTATCTGTTTCTCAAGATAGCATGTAAAAACCAACCTTTGTGGAAACTGTTCGTTAATGGAACATTCAACAGCATGGACTTAAGCACAATGCCGCTCACTGTAGATGCACGCAACGTGCTGACGACAAACAAAGCCGCCGCCGCCTTATTGGAGTATGCCTTGCTGAAGGATAAGAACGGACGGCAACTTGCTCCATCCTTGGAAACTTTCATCAAAGAGCATGCCACAGAGATAGACTATGAGAAGACTTTCAGAAAGATATTTTATGACGTAGCCTATACGGATTATCTGTTCAGCCTGCCCATGGGAGCCGGGAAAACCTATCTGATGGCAGCATTCATCTATATTGATCTGTACTTTGCACAGAATGAGCCAAGCAACCCTTGCTTTGCACATAACTTCATGATATTTGCCCCTTCCGGACTGAAATCATCCATTATCCCCAGCTTGAAGCACATCAAAGAGTTTGATCCGTCATGGGTAATACCCGAACCTACCGCCTCACAGCTCAAGCGATTAATCAAATTCGAGATACTGAACGAACAGAAATCAGCCAAGAAGAGCAATCTCATCAAAAACCCCAATGCGCAGAAGATAAACAATCACCAGCCACTGGAAGACTTGATGGGACTGGTAGCTATTACCAACGCCGAAAAAGTAATATTGGACAGGATGGACCAGGAAGAAGACAGCAAGCTGTTCACGGAAGAAGAATATAATAAGGTGAAACTTGCTAATGAATTGCGGAACATCATCGGACAATTACCAAATCTGGCCATCTATATAGACGAAGTGCACCATGCCGCCGATGGCGAAATAAAACTACGCAAAGTAGTGAACGAATGGACGCGCGCCCACTCTTTCAATGCCGTATTAGGCTTTTCGGGTACCCCCTATCTGGAAAAAGCGGAGAATGTGGTCTTGGGAGAAACATTCAGCATCAAGAATACAGACCTGGCCAACGTGGTGTATTACTACCCTCTCATTGAGGGGATCGGTAATTTTTTGAAAATACCTGAGGTGAAGTATGCCGATAATGAGACCGATATGATTGTCCGCAACGGAATAAAGGAATTCCTGGAAAAATACAAGGAAACCGTTTACCCGGACAGCACCTGTGCCAAACTCGCCATCTATTGCGGACAGATAGAGACGCTGGAAGAACAGATTTATCCGCTCGCCGCCGAAATATCAGCCGCTTATGGACTGGACCCCGTGACAAGTATTCTGAAATATCATGGTGGAAACTCTAAATATCCACAGCCGGAAGGATCGGAAACTGAGTTTGCATCAATCGACACTATCTTTTCCAAAATCAGAATAGTTTTGCTGGTACAAATCGGCAAAGAGGGATGGGACTGTAAGAGCCTAACCGGCGTAATCCTTCCTCAAAAAGGAGTATGCCCCACGAATATGGTGCTACAAACAAGTTGCCGCTGCCTGCGCCAAGTGCAGAAAAACCATGCGGAAACTGCCTTGATCTGGTTGAACAAATTTAATGCCGATACCTTGAACAAGCAGTTGAAACAACAACAGAACATCACTTTGCAGGAGTTCAGTGACAAGAAAACATATTCCTTCAAATCCATCGAACGGTTTTCACGCATGGAGCGGATGCAGGTGCCTCCCATCGACTTCTTTCAGTTAAAGGTTTCTTATCAGACATTAATCATCGACGGAGACACGCATACCGCAGAACGGCTGACAGACGAAGGCATACTGCGGCAGGCCGAGTTGTCCATCATCCATCATCAAGACATGGAAGGGCACATCATAGGGCACTATGAAGAAGAAAGACAATCGAGCCATGAAATCGCTTCTTTCAATCACTGGCTACAGTTCATCGCCAAAGAAAGCTTCGGTACACTCTCCATTACGGAACTAAGAAAATACGATAAAGAGTTAAACGACATCTTTCGCCGAATTACAGTCAAAGAAGGAGAACTCCTGTCCTTCAATCACCATTTTGACCACATGCAGATACGCTCTTTGATACGCCAAGCATTCGTCCCCAAGCGGGATTTCCGCATCAATGAAGAGATTGTGCCTGCCAAAGCCAACCTGCTGCAAATAGAAAAATTAGTTTCTCCGATTGAAGTGACGGATGACAGCCATTTCTACCCTTCACAAAAAGAGGTGAAAGAAGTGCTCCAATGGGACAATCGCCCTGCCGACGCTCCACTTACCCCCGAAGTGCAGGCTGCCATGGAGATATTAGAAGCACAAGGAATGGATACCACATCGCTACACCCGCGCGACCCGCACCCCGAACGTGGGAAAACCTATCATTACCTTCCTTACCGTTTCGACAGCTCTCTGGAGAGGGAGTATTTCTCGCAATCCGTCCTGCCTATAATCAAAGATAAGGAGCTGGAAATATACTTCAACGGTGACGACACCATGACCGAATTCAAGATTAACTGTTACAGACAGTCGGGCAAGGAATGGAGATACATAGGAAAATACGTCCCCGACTTCCTTCTCATCAGCCGAAATGTCGACAAGCAAATTCATAAAATCATTATCATTGAGACGAAAGGTGAAGGGTTTGCCGCCAAGTTTGCAGATAAGCGCAACTTTATCGAGACCGAATTCATCAAGAAGAACAACGAAAAGTTCGGCTACCCACGTTTCAGCTTCCTCTATCTGGAAGACACTTTAAACAGGGAGGAACAAGAAAGACGGACCCTGCGTGCAATCAATCAATTCTTTAACAACTAAAAATACATTCAAGATATGGCTATTAAATATGTACCCTATTTCCCGAATACACTGGAAGGCCAAGCATTGCTCGACAACTTTGTGCGCACCAAACGCATCCTGCGCTATCGCGACAATGACAAAGTGATAGAACACATAGAACGTGGCATGCCGTTCTACGAAACAGAGTTGCAGGAAAAGATAGGTAAGAACCCGGACGGGAACCTAATTATCCGTGGTGAGTGTGTTTCTGCTTGTGCTTACTTAAAAGATAAAGGCATCAGTGTGGATTTGGTATATATCGATCCCCCGTTCGCCAGCGGGGCGGATTATGCGAAGAAGGTTTATATAAGGAGGAACCCCAAAGTGGCGGAAGCAATGCGACAGGCTGAAACGGAGCTGGATGTGGAAGAACTGAAAGCCTTTGAGGAGAAGATGTACGGTGACATTTGGGACAAGGAACGCTATTTGAACTGGATGTACGAAAATCTGATGGCCATCAAGAGTGTGATGAGCGATACGGCAAGTATTTATGTTCATCTGGACTGGCATATAGGACATTATGTGAAGGTGTTGATGGATGAGGTTTTCGGAGAAGATAACTTTGTGAACGAGATAGTGTGGTGTTATAATGGACCTGGTTCACCGGGAATGCAACACTTTAATAAAAAACATGATACTATATTTTGGTATTGTAAAGATAAACAGGACTATATCTTTAATGATAAAGATATTCGAATGACACATAACGCCAAGACTATTGACAATTTCAAAAAAGGACTTGTTGGATCAGGCTTCATTTCTGATACATACGACTTAAATGAAAAAGGGAAAATACCAGAAGATTGGTGGAAATATGCTGTTGCCTCAAGATATCCTGTTGATGGAATAAAACGAGTAGAATATGCAACAGAGAAACCATACCCACTCATTGAGAGAATAGTTTTAGCAAGTTCTAATTCCAATGATATTGTAGCTGATTTTTTTGGAGGTAGTGGAGTTCTATCAACTGCCTCCCATCTTAATAACCGTCGGTTCATTCATTGTGACATCGGCATCAACAGCATACAAACCGTCCGCGACCGCCTCATGGCTGCAAAGGCCGAATTCGACATTCTCGAAATAAAAGACGGCGTTTCTCTCTACCGAAACCCCGTACAGACTATGGAGAAACTAAAAAGTCTGATTATTGGCCTTCGCAACGAAGATGCCCTGGACAAATTCTGGGAAGGCAGTATTATGGATACCAAATGCGGTATGATGCCTGTCTATCTGCCCAATCTGATGGACAGCAGCACCCGCTTGTTGGACAAACCACTAATGAACCGCATCATCCGCGAAGCCATGCCCGATTTGCCTGATGATGTAAAGCGCGTAATCGTCTATTACATAGATATCATCGACCGGAAAGAGATAGAGCAATTCATCAAAGAGCAAGGCAACCCGCTCATTGAAATCGAACTACGCGACCTGAAGCAGGTGCTTGACAACGTAGTAGTGGAAGACTATGCCGAATGGCAACTTACGGAAACACAGGACAACCTGTTCAAAGGATGGCAAGTAGAAATCATACAGTTCCACAGCGACCGTGTGCTTAAGAAGATAGAAGTTATCAACCTCAAAGCGGAGCAGCAAGTCGTGCAGTTCAACCTGAAGAACTCCGGCAAGGGCAAGGAAAAGAAACACTCTCCCATCACCATCAGCGATGAAGGGCTTGAAACCATCGAGTGGATCAGCCTAGACTGCTCTACAGCCGACAAGGAGGCCATCTGGCATAGCGACAGCGAGATAAAAATCGACAAGCTGGGCTATACTATCCGAAACGGAATCAAAACCAATGAGTTCTGGGATGCCCGTATCCGCTGCGACCATAAGCCTTTGCGAATGAAAATCCGTAATATATGCGGAGACGAAACTGTATATACATTATAATCTGTATTATTCATAGCAGGAATTAAGGGAGTTATCACTTTGTCAGGAATTAAAGCCGATAGCTTATGCTTGGGAACAAGTAAAATTTTATCGCATTCCTGCAAAAAAATGCAAAATAGCAAGAATTGTCATCCGAGCGCAAAAAGCCCCGTCAGAAGCACTTCTCGGCGGGGTATTCAAAGATAACGACTGAGGGTACCTCACATAACGACAGAGGATGCCTTACATAACGACAGAGGGTACCTCATATAACGACTGAGGATACCTCCATCAAAGCAAGAGATTCGGAAGCATTTCTTTGTTGTTATATTTCGGTTATTTAGTATCCGCCCACCACGGTATCCAACGTCTCCCCCTCCTTGAACAGTGTCTCCTCCTCTTGCATCAGCCTTTTCTTCAGCCTGAATTTTTGTTGTGAAACCGAAGCAGGCGACACCGCAATAAGGGTAGCTACTTGTGCATTCGTGAAATGCAGACGTATCAACAGACAAAGTTGCAGATCGGCGGCAGTCAATGAAGGAAAACGTGTGGCGAGACGGTTGGTGAAGTCATTGTACACGCGATTTGCGAGTTGTATCAAGTGTTCCCAATCTTTGTCAGAGAGAAACTTAGGCTGACGGCGCAGGCGTTCCACCACGTCGTCACGGTCTATTAACGCTGAAGTAAGAGTCTGTACTTGTTTATCAAGCAGACAGATGCGTTCGTTCTGCGCCTCCAGCAATTCCGCTTCACGAGGCAACGGACGCTTTTCATATTCCTTAAGGCGAATGCGGAGGGAGTCGTTCTCTCCTCGCAGGAATACATTCCGATCCGTAAGATTTACTAAAGACTGACGTACTTCTTCCCGCTCTTCGTCCGTCAACGCCATTTCGTTCAAACACGCTTCCAATTCTTCGCATTCGCGCTCGTTGTTACGCAAGCGTTGTTCGTTCTCGCTCAAATTTATGAGATAGCGGCGGTGCTTACGATCCTTGGAAAACTGGATATCTTTGATGGAAAGCCATACATTGAGGCCTATCATCAATGCGGTGAATGTTCCCCACATAAATTGTTTCCGCTTGTCGGCAGGCTTTATGCGAACCAGACTTCCACCGGAATGTTCCTTCACCTGAATATATTCATTGTGCAGATCAGACAGTAACCGAACGGTAATGGTACTATCAGTGACACCGGATTGCGCCAACGAATCAGCACGGACAAGAAACTGTTCGTAGTTCATCAAAGTCGGGGCGGCAGATTTTGAGCAGGCTGTCAGCCCTAAAAAAGAAATCAGCAAAAAGAGAAGAAGAAATGCGTGTTTCATATTGAATGTATCTGTTAATATAATAAGGTGTAAAGGTAACACTTTCTCCCCACAAAAAAGCACAGGAAGCATAAACTTTTTAACAAGCTCATGCCTCCCGCGCTTTATCAATCAAGAGAAAGCCCGACGGGTCGTTCTCAGCACATCCATATTATCAGTAGCCAATATATCTGGAGCCAGTTCATTATCCTTATATATAAAGAATACAGGGATACAAAGTTTCTATTCTTTGCATCCCTGTATCTGTCAATCCCAATTCAGAATACGAATCAGAACTCGCTCGTAAAGTGGAATTTTATATTCTTGAAATCCATCTGAGCCATTTGCAGCACATAACCGCTATCCGCCAGGAAGACATCTCTCCCCTCACGGTCTTTCGCCATATACTGATACTTACGCTTCTTGAATGCTTCCAGTTCTTCAAGATTGTCGCTCTCTATCCAGCAAGCCTTATAAAGGCTCAACGGCTCCCAACGACACTTCGCGCTGTATTCATTCTCCAGGCGATACTGGATAACCTCAAACTGCAACTGCCCTACCGTACCGATAATCTTCCGGCCGTTGAACTGGTTGACAAACAGCTGTGCCACACCTTCGTCCATCAACTGATCGATACCTTTGGCAAGCTGTTTCTGTTTCATCGGGTCAGCATTCTCGATATACTTGAACATCTCCGGTGAGAAACTCGGCAGACCACGGAAATGAAGCATTTCCCCTTCCGTCAGCGTATCGCCGATCTTAAAAGTACCGTTATCCGGCAAACCGATGATATCACCCGCCCAAGCCTCGTCAACAGTCGTCTTACGCTGTGCCATGAACTGTGTGGGCGAAGAAAAACGCATCGTCTTTCCATGACGCACATGCAGATAGGGCGTATTACGCGTAAACTTGCCCGAGCAAATCTTGCAGAACGCGATACAGGAACGATGATTCGGGTCGATATTCGCCGTAATCTTAAAGACAAATCCGGTGAATTTAGGCTCTTCCGGTTCCACTTCACGTTCTTCCGCCTGTACAGGACGAGGGCTTGGAGCTATCTCTACAAAGCAATCCAACAGCTCTTGCACACCAAAGTTATTCAGAGCCGAACCGAAAAAGACAGGCGCCACTTCACCTTTCAGGTATTCTTCCTTATCAAATTCAGAATAAACTCCATCTATCAATTCCAACTCACCACGCAATTTATCAGCCAGTTGCGCACCAATCTGTTTGTCCAGTTCTTCAGTATTGATATCTACCTCCACCTTTTCCGTCACCACTTGCTTGGAAGGTTGGAAAAGATTCAGATTGTTTTCATAGATGTTATAAACACCCTTGAAACGGATACCACTTTCGATAGGCCAGGTCAACGGACGTACATGAATGGCAAGTTCTTCTTCCAGTTCATCCAACAAATCGAAAGGATCTTTGGCCTCACGGTCCATTTTATTGATGAATATAATAACCGGCGTATTACGCATACGGCACACTTCCATCAACTTACGCGTCTGCGTTTCCACACCTTTGGCGCCATCCACAACGATGATAACGCTATCTACAGCGGTCAACGTGCGATATGTGTCTTCAGCAAAATCCTGGTGACCGGGAGTATCGAGGATATTAATCTTATACTCTTTATAATCGAACTCCATCACAGAGGTAGTTACAGAAATACCACGCTGTTTCTCTATATCCATCCAGTCGGATGTAGCCGTTTTCTTTATCTTATTGCTCTTTACAGCACCCGCCACTTGAATCTGTCCACCAAAAAGCAATAGCTTTTCAGTCAAAGATGTTTTACCGGCATCCGGATGCGCGATAATCGCAAAGGTTCTTCTCCTCTCAATTTCGTTATTATTGGCCATATATAAAATCTGGTATAATATTATTATTGGGCATTCAGTTTTTCAATACATACTTTCAGACTCTCTTCCCAATGAGGTACTTCAATGCCGAAAGTCTTTTTAATCTTCGTCTTATCCAATACGGAATAATGTGGACGCGGCGCCTTTGCCGGATACTCATCCGTATGTAAGGGACTCACCTTGCATGTCGTGATATCCGCAATGCGATGGATAGCCACCGTAAAGTCATACCATGAACATACCCCTTCATCGCTGAAATGATATATTCCGGGAACAATACCCTGATTAATGGCAGCATAGATAGCTTGTGCCAGATCATTTGCATACGTCGGTGTACCAATCTGATCAAAAACCACACCTAAAGACTCACGCTCACGTCCCAGACGAATCATCGTTTTCACAAAGTTGTTTCCATAAATAGAGTATAACCATGCTGTACGAATTACCATCGCTTTCTCACAATTCTGCATAACCTCCTTTTCTCCACCCAGCTTGGTAAAGCCGTAAACAGAATTAGGACAGGGGTCGCAATCTTCTTTATAAGGTATATGCGCTGTTCCATCAAAAACATAATCCGTAGAAACCTGTATCATAGCGGCACCATGGGCCTGCGCAGCACGTGCCAGTATTCCCGGAGCTTCCTGATTCAGTTTGCGGCACAATTCTTCATTATCTTCCGCTTTGTCAACTGCTGTGTAAGCAGCACAGTTCACTACAACCTCAATCCGATTCTCTGCAATGCAAGCCTGCACAGCTTGTTCGTCACAGATATCCAATTCCTGTACATCAGTAAAAAAATAAGTGTGTTGCGGATTCTCTTTTGCAAGAACTTGCATCTCGTTGCCAAGTTGTCCGTTGGCACCGGTTACTAATACTCTCATGCTCTATCTATTATTTACAATTTACTATCTTTGAAAGCTGCCTCTGTTACTCATCCAGTTTCAGTTCTCCCTTCTTGTCCTTTTCGTAATAATTGGCAAGCAAAGAAATGAAACTGCTGATGGCCTCTATCGCCTTTGCGGTTCCCTCCGTGATTTCTTTCTTCTGCAAACGCAGCAATAAAACGCCATACAAAGCCTCAAAACAGGTTTCCAGTTCCGGTTCCTCCTGCTTCCCACTCTTCTGACGAAGTTCTACGATGAAGGGCAATGCTTTGAAATAAGCCGCACTATAATAAGGATACTTCGGTGACGCCAACAGTTCGACGTGCAGTTCCGTCAAATTCACTATTACATTACGATTAATTTGCAGATGTCCCTTTTCCTTCACTCCTTCCGCACGCATCATGTCTATCAGATTACCATACCATTCTTCGAGTGCCGGATATTCTTCTTCCGGGTAACGGGAGATAATGTTTTCGCGGATCTTATCGATATCGCACTCATTGGCACGTATCAAATCTTCCACCTGCCACATATATATAAGGTATTCCGCGATATTCTTCGCTTTCAATTGTTGCGCTATCTTCATGATTCTATAGTTTCTTCTCAGTAAAGTGACTCACCCATCAACGTAAACACCAACCCAAACACAGACACAACAATGACAATGCCTCCAATGATACGATTCAATATCCAGATGCCGCGCAGGTTGAATTGCGTACGGACTTTATTAACAAAGAAAGTAATGCCGAACCACCATGCTAATGCTCCCAGTGCAATAGCCAGATATCCGGTAACCGCTTCGAACACTAATACTCCCTCACTGACGAAGGCAAAGCGTGCAAAGAGTCCGATAAAGAGAAATATAATAAGTGGATTGGATAAGGTGACGGCAAAGGCGGTAATGAAGTTATGAAAATAAGAACCTTTGTTGGTTGAGACGGGACGGATGGACTGGACGGGATTACTGCGAAACGTATAAATACCAAATGCTAACAACATGATGCTTCCGAACAACTGCAAATAAAAGATATTTTTATTTACGTAATCGAATACGAAGCTCATTCCGTATCCTGTCAGCAAGGCGTAAGCAATGTCACTCAACGAGGCTCCCAGTCCTGTTATGAAACCATACCAAC
>OHCS01000416.1_pt1 | contig 24517 bp, 17 predicted proteins | sample 1566741 | NCBI WGS metagenome assembly OHCS01 (sample SAMEA3879604, study PRJEB24766) | human gut metagenome | biome: human-associated habitat; feature: feces | place: USA | collected 1985/1987 | reverse complement strand
TCTTCCGAAGTTTCATTTCATTCCTCCGAAGAATTTTTTATTCTCCACGTGGAGAATCAAAAATAGCCACGTAGGAAATGCTAGATGCATCATTGCGGTGGCGAGGGCGCATAGTACAATGTAATCTCCCTTGGCAGCGGTGGCGAGACCAAAGGGAAGATTGTGGTATATTTGCACTATCGGTCATAGCTATGGATATACTATAAGTAGCTATACCCACGTTATTAGAATGCTTATGAGACATAGACTCCTATATATATACAGACCTATCTGCCTGCTACTGGTCACGCTGCTTACGGCTCTGCTGGGGCTGGAGGCGCAGTCCGCAGACTACGCACCGCTCCGTGAGGGACACTGGGCGCGTCTCTCGGTGACACGTACGGGCGTGCATAAAGTGACCTTTGCGGCACTACGAGAGGCGGGCATCGAGAATCCTGCCGAGGTACGTCTCTTCGGGCGAGGCGGGGCGATGCTCAGCGAGGTGCTAGAGGATAATAGTTTGCAGCTCACGCCTGTCCCCATCTATGTGGCTGATGAGGCGGTTTACTTTTACGCTACGGGGACGACGGAATGGATCCCTGAGCTGTCGCAACTGACCTTCCGCCACCAGCAAAACATCTACAGCAACAAGGGGTACTACCTAGCGACAGATCGTGCGGATCTACCTGCACAGAGCATCGTGCCACAGGGAGCGCAGCAGGCTACTGAGACGACTGTGCGGACGAGCTTCTTGGCGCATGTGGTACATGAGGAGGATCGTCACTCGCTACGTGCCTCGGGGCGTAAGCTCTTTGGCGAGCCTATCGGGGGGCATCCGCTTTCGGTGTCGCTCTCGTTACCGACGCCATTGGTGCCAGTAGCTGAGGGACAACTAGGTGTGGCTTATGTGGGGTTGCCAGCTAAAAAAGAGACGCTGGAGCTGACAGCGCAACTAGGAGGTGAGACGTACCGAGATATTATCAAGCGGAGTGAGGATGGCTCCACGAGCACCTATCTGGCGGGAATCTATCACGCTAAGCGCTTTGCTACCCACTTGACCTCTGAGGCTCAGAGCGTGGAGGTACAGCTGCAAGTGTCGCCAGCGGGACGACCTACTTATCTAGACTATGTGACACTGGTGGCACCAGTCGCTTTGCAGTATGGGGGCAAGGGGCAGTTGGCCTTTCGCAACTTCTCCACCAAATCAGGCGCTATCGCAGAGCATCGTATCGGGGTGACAGGCTCTGCTGGTGCGTTGCAACTGTGGGGACGTACGGCCGAGGGGCAGGTGACGAGCTTGCCCGTGGCGGAGCAGGGTGGTGCCTTGACCTTTACGGGAGCGGTGACAGACGGGGCGGGATGTCCTGTGGAGTACACGCTCTTTGCCCTTACGGATGCTTACCCTGTGGAGCAGGTGGTGGCACTTTCTCATGGAGGTGTTCGTTTAGACACGGTGCCGGACTATCTGATGATTACGACGGAGGCTTTGCGCCCCGCTGCGGAGCGCTTGGCAACTTACCACAGAGAGCACTCGAGGCTGCGGGTGCAGGTGGTGACGCAGCAAGAGCTTTTTGATGAATACAATGGCGGTACACCCGATGCAACGGCTTATCGCTTGATGCTGTGGAACTATAAGCAGCGCTACGAAGCGGAGCATGGTGCGGGTAGCTATCACCCGTTGCTGCTCCTCATGGGCGATGGCGCCTACGACAATCGTAAGGTGTCGCAAGACTGGAGAGCACGGGACTTTCAGCTGACGGAGTTCTTGCTGACGTATCAAGGGGAGAACTCGACCAATATCTACAGCTACTCGACGGATGACTACTTTGGCATCCTCTCGGAGGGTCAACGTGGTGTCGGTATCGGAGCGCAGACGCTCTCGGTGGGTATCGGTCGTCTGCCTATACGGACTCTAGCGGAGGCTGAGGCGGTAGTGGATAAAATAATCCGCTACGATAGCGAGCAGGTGCCAGGCGTGTGGCGTACGCGTGCTTGCTATGTAGCGGACAATATGGATGGATACTCGCATCTCGAGGAGGCTGATCGTATCGCTCAACTTATGGAGCGACTACAGCCTGAGCTGATGGTCTCTAAAGTCTATATGGATGCTTATGCGCACAAGAATGTGGGCGGGCGTACTTCGGTCCCAGAGGCGCGCCGCAAACTAATGGACGAGCTGCAGAAGGGACTACTCCTCCTAGACTATACGGGACACGGGGGGCCCGCAGCGTGGAGCGATGAGCAGATCTTGACGCAGGCGGATATTGTGCGCTTTGACTATCCCCACCTGCCGGTGTGGATCACGGCGACTTGTGACTTTACCAACTACGACCACCCGCAGACCTCGGCTGGGGAGTCGGCTATGCTCAATCCGACCAGTGGGGCGATCGCTCTCTACACGACTACGCGTGTAGTGATGAATATAGCGAATGAGCATATGAATAGAGCGCTACACAAGAGTCTCTTCACACCTCAAGAGGATGGTTTCCTCCGTCCTATGGGGATCGTGATGCGTGATGCGAAGAACGAGTTGATAAGATCCGATACGACGAATAAGTTGAACTTCTTCCTGCTTGGTGACCCAGCTCTGCGCCTTCGTATGCCAGCCTACGAGACGGTTATCACGGAGCTAGCGGGTGTCTCGCTTGACAACCTCTCGGAGGGGGAGGCGGTGGCGCTCCACGCAATGGATAGTGTCCAGGTGCGGGGCTATGTGGCGAACAGTCAGGGGGTCGTGCAGGGTGACTTCACGGGTCGGCTCTTTGTGACGGTTTTTGACGCTAAGGCTGAAGTCAAGACGCACATTGACAATGCTCCCGGCAAGGATCCTGAGAAGATTACCTCTTTTGAAGACTACCCAGGGATGCTTTATGCGGGTATCGCTGAGGTAAAAGAGGGACTCTATGACTTTTCCTTTGTGGTGCCTAAAGACCTCCCTTATAGCGGGGGCAATGGCAAGATCAATCTCTATGCTTACAGTGATGCGAAGGGTAGCGAGCCATACGAAGCGATGGGCGTGAGCCATGCGATCTGTGTCAAGCCAGGAGTGGGGCAGCACAGCGTGGTCGATACGATACCGCCAGAGATACGAGAGCTCTACCTAGGTCATCCAAACTTCTCGGTGGAGAACCCAATCGGCTCGACGCCACTCTTCGTTGCTACGCTGGCTGATGCCTCAGGGATCAACCTTTCGGGAACGGGCGTAGGGCACAACATGACGCTGGTTGTGGATGGTCGTGAGGACTTGACCTTTAACCTCAACAGCAGCTACACCGCCTCTGAGATGGAGGCTGGTGTGGGACGGGTGCTTTACCTGCTACCTGAGCTGCCCGATGGCGATCATACAGCGACCTTTACGGTGTGGGACGTGTGCAACAATGTGACGGAGCAGAGCTTTGCCTTTCGTGTGCGTGCTGGTCAAGCGCCGACGGTGGTTGAGAGTCGTGCTCGTCCAGGGGTCTTGACGGCTGATGATCCACTGATCGTGGAGGTGTACAACAATGCGCCAGGCGTGGAGGTCGATGTGACTATCGAACTATACGACTATCGTGGTGCACTCGTTGCGCTCTCGCCACAGATGGTGGCGCGCTCTGGTTACGACACGCCGGCGCTGATACGGTGGGAGCCTAAGCTACAGTCGGGTGGCGCCTTGCTGCCGGGGCTTTACATCTACCGCTTGCGGATGACGCAGGGTGACTCGGTGCCAGCCTACACTTCGGGCAAGATCGTGGTGCGCTAAGATACTCTGACCTAGCAATCTGTTTCGTTATGCAGGCTGATCTCTTAGCGCTGGTCACTGGCTCGACGCCTTTTGTGGCGGTGGTGGTGATGGCCCTCCTCGTGGCAATCAATCCTTGTCCACTGGCAACGGTGGTCTCCTCGCTGCTCTTCTTGACGGGGCGGCAGACGAGTAGACGGCAAGGGTGGTGGATCGCTTCGCTCTATGCACTGGGACGTGCGCTACTCTACTTCTCGCTCGGACTGCTCTCGGCTTGGCTCTTGCGTACGAGCATTCAGACGCTCCAGATACAGGAGCAGATCCTGTATGGCTTGGAGCATTGGCTGGGACCGCTGATTATTCTATTGGGAGTGTTGCTATGGCTGTTCGGTCGTCATGACCATCACGACCATCATAACCACCAGGACGAGGAGCCGACGCATCAAGGGGAGGAGCATGATCTGGCGCAGAGGCAACCGCTAGAGCGACAGGGTGCGTGGAGCTGGCGAGCCCTCTGGCTAGGCTTTAGCTCGGCTCTCTTTTTCTGTCCTGCTACGGGACTGATCTACTTCGGTATGCTGGTGCCTATGACGGCTCAGGCGGGGGGCGCTGTGGGGTTGCTCTATCTGGGACTCTTTGCGCTCCTGACGGCTAGTGTCGCTTATCCTGTCTATGGGCTGATACGTATGGGCTTGAGTCGCTTAGAGCGCTTCGCTGGCGGTATGCAGCGGTGGCGCAAGTGGCTCAATGTGGGGATCTCGCTTCTTTTCGTGGTGATGGGCGTTGTGATGACGCTCGTTCACCTGCTGCATGGTCACGAGTCGGCTACACTGGTCGGATCTTTGTAGAGCTTGATGAAGCAGTGCGTGGCGAGGACGACATCGTGTCGAGACTTAAGCTGGTAGATGATCTCTAGGTCCTCACGACCCCACAGGAGCCTGCTGTAGAGCGTCTCTAGGCTGATGCGTGTCTGTAGAGGATCGGCTTGGTAGTGCGAGATGAGGTAGTTGATGCCTTGGCGCATAGTGCAGAAGCGTCGCTTGGACCGCAGGCTCTCACTGGGCAATTGGTAGAGCTGCAGGTCGTGTGCTAGGACAGCTAAGTGAAAGGCGAGGCTGTGCCCCACGATCATCTGCGTAGTCTCTAGATCTCTGAGGAATAGCTCTAATACGGCTTGGGGTGGCTCGCCATGCCCCGCGACAAACTCGGTCGTTAGCTGGTGGTAGTCGGTTGCTTCGCTCGTGATCGGCACGCCACTGAGCAGTAGATGGTCTTCGCTCCGTACGACACGTAGCTCTTCGTCTAGGAGGAGCCACGAGAGACTCGCTAGGAGCGGTGTGTCGATGGCGGAGAGCTGTGTCTCGTCGAGCGTGTCGTGCAGGTAGCGTACGGTCTCGGTGTCTACCACTAGGTAACGGGGCGTGGCTCCTTCGGGCGCTGTGCTGAGCTGCAGGAGCGGTGACTCCTCGATGCTGAGCGCACAATGCGAGGCGAAGTCACGCTCTACGCCTTTGTAGACGGGGTTGTGCTTGCGCAGTCGCTTACGGCCGAAGGTGGTGATACCACCAGCTAAGATCAGTAGGAGCAGGAGGTCAACCCAAGTCATAGTCTAGTTGAGGGGCAGGCTGTGGCATTGGACTGAGCCCTCTTTACTTATTAAGGCTCTCCTCGATGATGCGACGATCGCGGGCGATCGCGGGTGCAGCTTGCTCTTTAGGGATGAAGGCCCAGTTGTTGTAGCGAGGCGGTGTGAGCGGCTGGTGCGCCTTTGCCCACTCGATGAGGTGATAGCGCAGGTCATAAGGCGAAACCCAAACGATGCGCTGGCGCAACTCTTCAGGCGAAAGTCCCGCTCCTTGCGTCAGATGCCCACCGCCACCGATAGCTCGGTAAGAGTTGACCGCCACCGTGTAGACGCTGTCGGCCGAGAAGGGTCGTCCGTCAGATAGGCGCTCGATGGAGATCCGCTCGCCTTGAGCTTTGCGCAGATCCACCGTGTAGTCGATGCCAGCAGCTGCGCTGAAGTTGAAGGTCGGCTTGACCGTTGGGAAGCGTTGCTCGTCAGCTTGATCCTTCAGATAGAGCAGATGCTCGCCCGTGCTGGCTTCGGGACCGCACCATAGGCCGTAAGAGTACTCTAAGTAATCCTTGATCTCTTGCCCTGATAGGCGTATCTTGTAGAGGTGGTTCTCGTAGGGATAGATGTCGAAGAAGTCTCGTACCCGTAGCGTGTCAGCAGGCTGTGACAGGGAGAGACGATGCGGTGCGGAGAAGGAGATGTCTGCCTCGCTCAAGTCTAGCTGTAGCTGGTGAAGCAGAGAGATATAAGCGGAGGGTCCGAAGAGTGCGTCCACACCTACTAGTGGCTCTGTGAGTCGTGTGATAGGCTCAGCGATAAAGCTACGCACCGTGTCGGCAAAGCCCGAGAAGTAACTGACGAAAGCGGAGTCTACTGGCACGGAAGCCATTGAGACGATCTCTCCCTGGATCTGTTTGTCGATCACTTTGTTGCGTTGCTTGGTGATGGAGACCGTCACGTCCGCCACGTTTCTCGCATGGCTCCCAGGATTGATTAGCAAGACGGGAGAGCCTGACGGGCTCTGCACGGTCGTCTGATTAGCCTGATGATCGTGTCCGTAGAGGATCAGATCGATACCAGAGACACTGTTTGCCAACTGCATAGCAAAGTTCTCACCGCCCTCCGAGTCGCCTAGTCCCGAGTGCATCAGGACTATGAGCAGGTCGGGATGGACATGCTCCTGGATCGTAGGAATCCACACATGAGCAGTAGCGATCGGACTAGCAAAGGTCATCCCCTCATAAGAGGATTGGGGGATCCACTCTGGCACGGATGGAGTGATCAGCCCGAGAACAGCCACCTTGACCCCGTCGACCGTGTGTACGCTGTAGGGCGAGTAGTAAGGCTTGCCCTTGAGGGGACCATCGCTGTGTACGATGTTGGCGGCCAGCAGAGGTGTTGCCATGTCGTGTTGCCAGCGGTGGTAGACGCTCGGCGTAGCCTCTAGATCATGGTTCCCCACGACGGCTGCATCATAGCCCAGCAGCGTCATAGCGTCAGAGATGAAGTGCGTACGCACGGTGTCGACGAAGTTGGAGTAGTAGACCGCCGCATTGCCTTGTAGCACATCGCCTCCGTCGAAGAGCAGCGTACTCGTCGGGTAGTCACTTCTCACCTGAGTCACATAAGTAGAGACACGTCCCAGTCCGCTAGGAGTCGAGCTGTCCTGAACGAAGTCATAGCCTAGTATGTTGCCGTGTACATCAGTCGTATGTAGGATACGAAGCGTGTGCGTCTCCCGCTCTGCCTGCTTGCAACTGGCGAAGCTCCCCAGCAGGATGAGTGTAGCGAGACAATAGAGTAAGGTGCGATGCTGAAGTTTGATCATAACGTGAAGGGCTTTCTTAGGAGAGGTAAGGGTTGTGCTGGTAGATGTTGCGAATGAGGCGCACGACACGCAGGGCATCCTCTATCTCCACCGCCTGAGCGGTCGGGTCTCCCAGCAGAGCGCGCGCCGTGTGGTCGATGACGAAGTGATGGTTTTGCGCAGAGCCACTGTAGGCTCCGTAGGCATTGCCAGGCTCGCTCTCGCCTAGGTCGGGGCGGTCGTAGCCGTCGATGACGCAGTGCGTTAGCTTGTTCATAAAGGGACCATCGAGGACGATGCACCCACGCTCGCCAAGCACCGTGAGGCGCACCCCGCAGTTGGTCCCGTAGACCGCTGTCGAGTAGGTCAGCAGTCCCGTCGTGTCTTGCGGGAAGGTGAGCTGCACCAAGCCCGAGTCCTCAAAGTCTACCATCGTCTGGTGATTGTAATTGTAGAAGCTCCCGCCCTGCACCTCTGGCATGCCGAAGCACCAGATCAGTAGATCGAGGAAGTGTGAGTACTGCGTGAAGAGCGTCCCGCCATCGAGCTTGAGGTCGCCGTGCCAGCGACGAGGCAGGTAGTAGCGTTCGTCACGATTCCAGAGACACTGCAGCTCGATCTGGTAAAGCTTGCCGAGGCGCTTCTCCTCGATCACCTGGTGGAGCCAAGCTGAGACAGGCGTAAAGCGGTTTTGCAAGACACTATATAGGTGACAGCCGTGAGCCTTCGCTAGGGCGATCAGCTCCTCGCCCTCGTCGGGGTGTAGTACGGCGGGCTTCTCGATGAGGAGCGACTTACCCGCTTTGATTAGCTCTAGCGCAATAGGATAGTGCAGTCCGTTGGGAACGCAGATTGATGCCACATCAAAGGTGTCTCCCCCACGCTCCAGCAGCTCCTTCACGCTTGAGTAAAAGGAAACCCCAGCAAACTGTGCAGCGCCACACTCCGCAGCGGGGAGCACGTCGACCATTCCGACCAACTGCGTCTGCGGATGCTTTGAGATATGCTCCATATGTCGGCGACCGATGTGTCCGCACCCCACGACTACCCAGCGGAGCGGGCTGTGGAGTGGCGTAGGAGAGGAGGTTGTTAGGGCGCTGTGGTTCGCTGTCATAGTGGAGGTAAAGGCTTTTATAGTAGAAACTGTTTGATTCGCTCGCAGATCTCGCTAATCTGCTCGAAGGTAGTCGTTGGGGCTATCGGTAGCGAGAGCATCGTCTTCTGGAGTTCCTCCGCTACGGGGCAGGAAGCCTCAGACGTGCCATCGTTGTAGGCCGCTATCTGGTGAAGCATCTGCGGGTAGTAGACCCGTGCGTCGATGCCCGCGGTGCGCAATTCGTCGAGTAGTCCGTCTCGCTTGTCAGAGGGTACGCAGATTGTGTAGAGGTAGAGCGCTTCGGGCTGGTCCCCACTACGCCACGGACGTCTCACCATCGGGAGGTCGGCCAGCAATTCGTCGTAGCGATCGGCTAGCAAGCGACGTCGTCGATTCGCCTCGTCCAGGTGACCTAGCTTAACTCGTAGCACGGCTGCTTGGAGCGCGTCTAGACGACTGTTGTAGCCACACCGCTCGTACTGGTAGCGTGTGTGCTGACCGTGGTTGGCCAGTTGGCGCAAACGCTCCGCCAGCTGCTGGTCATGCGGTACGAAAGCAGCGCCCCCATCGCCCATACAGCCTAGTGGCTTGGTCGGAAAGAAGCTCGTCGTGCCGATCGTAGCACGTGTGCCTAGCGGTATAGGAGTCCTTAGGCACCCCGAAACTTTCTCGACTACGCCACCCATCCCCTGTGCATTGTCCTCAATCCACGGGATCTGGTGAAGCTCGCAGAAGTGCGTCAGCTCGTCTGCGGGGCAGGGCATACCGTACATATTGACCGCTATGAGTGCCACCGTACGAGGGGTGCGAAGAGACTCGAGATAGTCTAGCGAGCCATTCATCTGAAAGGAGACACGCCCATCGCTACTCAGCGAGGGCATCACGTCAGCCCAGACAGGTCGGAGTCCTAGATGACAGATCGCCTCGGCAGCCGCCACATAGTTGTGCGTGGCGATGATTACTTCACCACCACGGGGCAACTCTAGCGCAGCCAGAGCTAGCAGGAGCGCATCGCTCCCGTTGCCACAGCTGATGACACTCCACGGCTCTAGCCCTAGGTAGTACGCCAGCTCCTCCTCAAAGGCACGCACCTCCTCACCGCCAATGTAGCCGCCCGAAGCGACAACTCTCCCGATGCTCCTATCAAGCTCAGCTTGGTAGGGGCTATGTTCTTTTGGGAGGTTGACTAGAGGGATGCGCATACCGCTGTGGGGCTAGACCAGCTTGCTACCAGGAGCTATCGTGTCAGGCAGTGTGACCACCTGTAGCTGTCCCGTCTTGTAGTCTTCGACCGAGAGGATCATACCTTGCGACTCGACGCCACGTATCTTGCGCACAGGAAGGTTGGCGACGAAGGCAACGGTCTTGCCGACCAGCTCCTCTGGCTTGTAGTACTGAGCGATACCCGAAACGATCGTTCGCCCGCCCATACCATCATCGATGGAGAAGCGCAGGAGCTTGTCCGCCTTGGGTACCTTCTCGCAAGCTAGGATACGTCCCGCACGCATATCGCTCTTGATAAATGTGTCAAACGGCACATCCTCCAGGAGAGCTTCGGGGTGACGGCTTTGCTCCTCATTGAGCTTCTTGATTGCTGCGAGCTTGTCGAGCTGTGCTTGGATCACTTCGTCCTCAATCTTCTCAAAGAGAAGTTCGGGCTTGCCCAGCTGATGCCCCTCGGGAAGTAGGTCTGTAGCGCCAAAGCGGGCGAAAGCGAAGCCACCCTCCTCGACTTGTAGCATAGCGAGGAGTCGACGTGTCGAGAAGGGGGTAAAGGGCGCAAAAGCAATCGACAGATTGCCCACCAGCTGCAAAGCTAAGTGCAGGATCGTAGCGACACGGTCGGGGTCGCTCTTGATCACTTTCCACGGCTCTGTGTCAGCGAGGTACTTATTGCCGATGCGAGCCAGCTGCATAGCGGTCTTGAGCGCCTCTCTAAAGTGGAAGTGCTCCAGTTGATCATCTAGCGCTGCTGGTATGGCAGCCACCTCTCGGAGCATCTCCTCGTCGACCTCTGTGAGACGACCCAGCGGAGGCACCTTGCCGTCGAAGTACTTGTGCGTCAGCACCAAGGCGCGGTTCACGAAGTTACCGTAGATAGCGACCAACTCATTATTGTTGCGAGCTTGGTAGTCCCGCCATGTGAAGTCATTGTCCTTGGTCTCAGGTGCATTGGCCGTTAAAACGTAGCGCAGTACATCCTCCTTGCCAGGCATCTCGTCGAGGTACTCGTGAAGCCATATCGCCCAGTTGCGACTGGTCGAGATCTTGTCGCCCTCGAGGTTGAGGAACTCGTTGGCAGGTACATTGTCTGGCAGGTTAAACGAGCCTTCCGCCCGTAGCATAGCGGGGAAGATGATGCAGTGGAAGACGATATTGTCCTTACCGATGAAGTGGATCATACGGGTCTCGGGGTCGCACCACCAAGTGCGCCAGCTGTCGGGGAGTAGCTCCTTCGTATTGGATATGTAGCCGATGGGTGCATCAAACCATACGTAGAGCACCTTGCCCTCAGCGCCTTGGAGCGGTACGGGGATACCCCAGTCTAGGTCACGCGTCACGGCACGTGGCTGTAGTCCTAGGTCCAGCCAGCTCTTGCACTGACCGTAGACGTTGGGCTTCCACTCCTTGTGCCCCTCGAGGATCCACTCGCGGAGGAAGCTCTCGTAGTCACCTAGTGGTAGGTACCAGTGCTTCGTCTCTCGTAGCTCTGGCTTAGCCCCTGATATAGCGCTATGCGGGTCGATCAGATCGGTCGCCGAGAGGGAGGTGCCGCACGCCTCGCATTGGTCGCCATAGGCGCGCTCATTGTGGCAATGCGGACAGGTACCCGTGATGTAGCGGTCTGCGAGAAACTGCTTAGCCTCAGGGTCGTAGTACTGCTCCGAGGTCTGCTCGATCAGCTTGCCCGACTCGTAGAGCTTGGTAAAGAATGCGCTCGCCGTCTCCTCGTGTGTCTCAGAGGTGGTGCGCGAGTAGATGTCGAAGTCGATGCCTAGACGAGCGAACGACTCCTTGATCAATGTATGGTAGCGGTTCACTACCTCCTGGGGAGAGACACCCTCCGCTTTTGCCTTGATAGCGATAGGTACTCCGTGCTCATCGCTACCACCGATGAAGAGGACCTCGTCGCCCTTCATACGCTTGTAGCGAACGTATATGTCGGCAGGAACGTAGACTCCTGCTAGGTGTCCGATATGTACAGGCCCATTGGCGTAGGGTAGCGCCGTAGTGACCAAAGTGCGTTTGAATTGTTGCGTACTCATAGAGTTCTTATGATGATTAACGGCTTAGAGCCGATGTCTACCACAAAGGTAGCAAAAATGAGACTGTTGCGAGGGTTCCCAAAAAGTTTCCTAGCTTGGAAACTCTCGTTCCTACGTAGGAAATCGAAAATCACTACGTAGGAAATGAAAATTCTCCACGTGGGGACGAAGTGATTCCTCCGAAGTTTCATTTGATTCCTCCGAAGTTTTATTTCGTCTCCACGTGGAGAATTTTCATTTTCCAGCGAGCTATTTGAAAATTCCTCCGTGGAGATTTTTAAAGGGTTCGCTTGGGGGGACGATCATCAGTTAGGCTTTAGAGGCTACTGGTGCGGAAGAGTCGGGGAAGAGTGCCTTTAGTACTTGTGTCATAGTGCGACGGGTGGTGCCTCGATGACGCATATCGTTGGCAAGGAGCGAGACACAGTAGGTGTGCCCGTTGTAGCTGACGTAGCCCGCATAGTTTTGTACACCTCGTATGGAGCCACTCTTGAAGTAAGCGGTGAGCTGCGTCGCTGGAAACAAGTTGCGGACAGTGCCCTCGCGACCCACTTGAGGTAGGGAAAGGATGAATGGGTCTGAGATAGGGAGTGGCAGTCGGTAGACTTGTCGCAAAGTGGCGGTCAGCGCATAGGGCGAAAGCTTGCTGTGGCGTGATAGTCCCGAGCCGTCGTAGAGTGCCAGCTCGTCTGCCGAGAGGCTGCAGGTCTCCCTCCAGTAGTTCATCTCTTGTCGTAGCGCTTCGCTTGTCGAGATACATACGCCCTGCTGTACGGAGCCAAAGCGATTACCTGTACTGCGGAGGAGAGCCTCAGCGTAGAGGTTGACACTGTGATAGTTGCAGGTGCGTATTAGCTCGCTCAGATGCGGGCTTAGGTAGATGTCTAGTAGGGTGGTGAGTGTCGGAGCGGACTTGTCATAGTAGGCTACACTCTGGCAGTCAGCGAGCTCTATGCCACGTCGCTGTAGATGCTCTGCTAGTTGTAGTGCCAGTGCCATAGCGGGATTGCTCAGGTCACAAGAGATGATCTGTCGCTTAGAGCTGCGACGCGCTAGACGACCAGAGAGACGGCGTGTGGTGCGGGAGTCACGATCTGCCGAGATGGATAATCGATTGCCCCGCTTGACTAGCTGTATATCCATCTGCCACGCATGCCCTGGCGTGGTGGGGTGAAGGAAGGTCGGTGCCTTAGCTCCTCTTGCCACCTCCTGTGCAGAGATGCCGACCTGCATGATGTTGTCGCAAAGGTTGACTCCATAGACGGCTGGAGCGTAGCGTCGGCCCCAATCCTCTCGAGGCCAAGCATTGAGATAGCCCTCGTCGCAGTAAGCTGAGGCGTCGACGACGATGCGACCTCGTATCTGTTGAATACCAGCCTGTTGCAGTGCTAGGTAGACCTGCTCGTAGAAGATCCCCTTGCGACGTGGGTAGTGCTTCGACTCGAGCGAGGGGTCGCCATGCCCTACGATGATGAGATCGCCTTTGAGTATGCCATCGCTTGTTATCTCTCCACGATAACCGATCTCTGTGGGAAACTGATAGTCAGCACCTAAGGCTATGAGCGCTGTGGCGGTGGAGAAGATCTTGGTCACGGAGGCGGGTGTAAACCGCTCCCTGCCTCGGTAGTCCAGTAGGGGCTTGTCCTCATCGATGCGCCACACGGAGACTCCATAGCGAGCCTCCCCACGCTGCTCGGCTTGCTGCAGTATCTGCACAGCTTGCGTGGTGTCTATGTGATCTTGTCGCGCCCACCCAGATAGTGGTAGGAGCAGCAGTAAGAGTAAGGAGTAAAGCGTAGTGAATCGTAGTTGCATCGTTATGGACGGATCGAATGTGAGGAGAGCAAAGTGCTTCCGAAGACTCACCTTGCTCTCTTAGGTTATTACATGAATTATGTATCTCTCTCTCGGAGGGGTAGCGGGAGACCCCCTTTTAGATTAAAGCTCCCGAGAGAGTTATCAGATTGTGTGCGAGTTAATACTTCAGCGCTTGTCCTGGACGTAGCGTAGCTCGTGAGGACATATTGTTTGCCTTGCAGAGATGGCTCACAGAGGTCCCCGTCTTCTTAGCAATGTGCGAGAGGGTGTCTCCTTTCTTTACGCGGTATATACGAGGCGTGTGCGATACCTTGGCGTGGCTCTTTTGAGGCTTTGCCTTGTACTTAGCATCCCCAGCCTTGCTCTGTGTGTCACCCTCTTCGTAATCATAGGTCTTATACCCCTTAGGAGCGACAAAGGTGTAGTAGTCGCTCTGGGGCGCTCCTACTCCAAAGTCAATGATCTTAGCAGGGTTGATGTCGATACCTAGGAAGCGAGTTTCGAAGTGCAGGTGTGGTCCTGTGCTACGACCTGTGCTACCGCCCTTGCCGATGACTTCGCCAGCACGGACGATCTGTCCCTCCTTGGCGATGCAGCGGCTCATATGTCCATAGACAGTCTCGAGACCGTTGGGGTGACGAATGACGATGTAGTTACCATAGCCACCACGCTCGTAACCGCGGATGCGGACCTTACCATCGAAGGCTGCTCGTACATCATCGCCCGTGCGGAGTGCGATGTCGATGCCTTTGTGCTGTCGGCGATAGCGAGCTCGGTAACCATAGTTGGAAGTGATACGCAGATTACCCTTTAGAGGCATAACGAAGCCCGAGCAGTCGATGTTATATGTAGCGGGGACACGTGGGCTACTTTTACCTGCAAAGGGGTTTACCCAGTCAGTCCACGAGTCTTCGCCATATAGATCTATTGCGGGGTATTCGAGAGCCTCTCTCTCGAGTGCGCGCTCCATCTCAGCGCTGGATATGCGTGCCTCAGCATCTTTTGCTGTCTCTATCGTGTACCCGTCTGCTAGCAAGTTTTGGCTTGCAAGAGAGTCACGAGATGTCACAATCCTTGTGGGGGACACTAGTTTCAGTGGTGGTCGTGTGGTCTTCTGTTGGGGTGATGGCGCTGCAGCCAGTTGGATACAGGCTACAAAGAGGAGCCCCACGAAGGCGACAAAGCTGTTGCTCTTACTAATCATGAGTCTAGTCGATGTTTTAGTGTGCTTCTGTCAATAGTTTGTGAATTAAAAAACTGATATACAATAGATAAACCCTCCTATGTCTGTTACTTACAGTAGGAGACCTAATCTACATACTCGCCAAAGGTCGGAATAAATTTCGAAACAGCCAAATTTCAGCCTGATGAATTTAGCTCGTTTGACCCCTAAGTCTGGCAATAAGTGAACGATTTCGAGCCAAAATTATTGTGGCGCTAGGGCTTCCGCTGACCCGTTTGGTGGAGCTTACTGCGTAGCTCGATACTAAAATAAGAGTCCCCACATCGGTTTCTAGGACTGGTGTGGGGACTCTCTTATTAGCTCGCAGGGTCGATTACTTCAGACCGAGCTTCTTAGCAATTGCTGCGGGGATAGCGTCACGATGTACGACGATATTCATCGTGCGACCAGCTACGTAGTTCTTAGATACGTACCAGATGCCCTTGTACTGACCGCTTTCACCCCAAGAGTTCTTAATCATATAGAAGGGGCGACCGTTTTGGTTTTGAGCCTTGCCGATCATAACCATACCATGGTCGTCGGTGAGGGTGAAGTTGTCAAAGCCCTCCTGACGGAACTCCTGTGTAGGCTCGATCTCGGGGCAGTCTGCGCTATTGATCATACGACGGATCTCAGCAGCCTTGTCGCTATAGCTGAGGCCTACCCAGCGTGCCTGGTCAGAGCCCTTCGTCTCGATAGCCTCTACGTCAGCCAGTACGCCGATACCGTCACGTGTGAAGCCCACCTCGCTCACGTCAGCGCCCCAAGCGATGGGATAGCCATTGTCGATAGCGTTGTCGATAACCTGCATAAGCTCGTCGATGGGTAGATTCCACGAGCTAGACCAGCGCCAGTTGTCCTCGATCTCGATGGGGAAGGCGGTGTAGAAGGGGTGGTGTGTGTAGCTCGTCAGTGAGACATAGTCAGAAGCCTTGATGCCGAGGCTCTCAGCAAAGCTCTTGGGTGTGTAGCGCTTGCCGTTGTAGGTAAACTCCTCGGGTATCTCGCCTAGATAGGTGTCTACGACCTTGTCGTAAGCGCTCTTCCATGCGGTAGAGAGACGACCATTGGGGTTCTCTACGACAGCATCGAGCATACCCTTGAGGACAGCCTCTAGCTCGCTGTGTGCATTCTTTTTTGTGCCGTAGTTGAGACCACTCATTAGCTCCTCGGGCACAGCTCCGTAGTGATCAAAAACGTAGAGTACATCATAGAAAGATCCACCCTGAGCGATATTGCCCTTGCCATGTAGGCGCACATACTTCTCCGCTTTGTCACGATAAGTATGGTTGACGACAAACATATTGGAGAGGTTTACCTCGGGGCCTCCCTTACGAAGGATCTCAGACTCGAGGAAGCCAGTCGTAGAGTAAGACCAGCAGGTACCACTATTTGCCTGATCCTTGATAGAGGTCATCGGGAGCTGCTTGATGATAGTAAACTCATTGCTCTCACCGCTCGTCTTGGGAGCCTGAGCCACCATAGCGATACTTGAGAGGAGTGCGATAAGGAGTAGAGAGAATTGTCTCATAGCTTATTCCTGTTTTATAGTTAGAAAATGAATTGTCAGTGAAGCGGTCGTGAAGACCGTCACAAAGATACGAATAAAAAACTATTGCTGTACGACCTCAATTACGCAAGTCTCACGAGTAACAATCTGTAAGGACGCGCGGTGCGAATACAAATCATCGGAGCGTCCGTTGTGGAACGTCGAGACGTGTATTGATGTCAAAATATTGACACCGTAACTATGGACGGGGCGGTTGGACTCTTAATGAAACACTATCCGAGCATCCCCGAGGAGGTGTGAGCTAGTTGCTTACATGAATAGTCTGATGGTGAAGCCACAAGTCTTGGGGTTACTATTCCCAGAGTCGGCACAGTGGCTATAGTAGCCCATGCGCCAGCCACGATCATCGTTTTCCTGATCGACGGCCCAGTAGTATCCGCTCGTCTTGATGAGCCGGATCTCGTCCTTGCCTTTCTGCTCGTCGTGACGCTTCCAGCCACAAGAGGGGAAGATGCGTACGATGTCTTCTGCTGTAGGCTCCCAGTATTCTGGCTGAGAGATCTCCTCGATGTTTGCCGTTCTTGATACGGGTCGGCATGTTATCTTCATCATCATGCTCACTGGGCTGTCATCATCGGGGTTGACTATGTATTCATATCTCCATGCTGAGAGCAGGTCGGTACCCTTAAAGCGGATAGCGTAGGTGGCCTTTATCTTGCCAGTAGATGCGGAGTAGTAATCGTTTGTAGAGGTGATCTCTGTGCCATGGACCATAACGGTCTCCTCGACATCGCGGAAGTCACAGTCGTGGTCAAACTCAACGAAGTTTGGCATACCTCTGTATCGAGGTACGATGGCCTGCCACTCAGCTATCGTGGGAAGGTGATACTGCTTGCCAGCGATCGTGATCGAGGCGAACTTCTCAACAGCCTCTGGGAATGTGAAGTAGCCACTGGTATTGTTGGCATGGGTGGTTACAAAGGCATCGCCAGCTGGATTGACATTGTACTCGGTCACATAGGCTAGTGGGAGCTGTAGCTGATTGGACTCGCGATGTATGGTGATCAGCTGTGTGAGACCGGGGTGCTCTGTTACGACAGCCTCGAGGATGAAATCTACCTCATCACTGCCCTCCTTTACGACGAAGCTCTTCTGAGCATTGTCGATGGTGATCTCAGAGGCGTCGCCCTCCTTGAGCCTGATGGTGAATTCGTCATCCTTGAGTTGCCTCTGATTGATGGCCTCACCATCGGAACCAATCTGCTCAAGGATACCCTCGACATGACCTGTCCCACCCTCTCCAGGGAATGAGTTTGGGGTGGCTCTGAATGTCGCTCTGTAGGTCTCACACTCCGTAGGGTTAGGCTCTGAAGATTTGCAAGAGACCATAAGAGCAATGCACATAAGTAAGGGAAGAATGCGTTTCATAGGATTGTAGATACGTTTACGTGTAAGTGTAAAGCAAAAGTACAAAACGAATTAGATAAAAGCAAGAGACGCACCGCCCCTCATCTGCTGACGAGGACGATGCGTCTCTTGTGTATGTTGCTAGCTCTATTTCTGAGGCTTAGCGACGTCTCTTGTTCTTCTTCTGCTTCTTAGCTTGAGGACGACCGAATCCTCCGCTCTGCATCTTGCGCATCACCTTGCTGACCTGGTCAAACTGCTGTATGAGCCTATTGACCTCGGCAACGGAAGTGCCGCTACCCTCAGCGATGCGCTTGCGGCGTGAGCCATCGAGGATGCTGGGCTTGGCACGCTCCTCGGGGGTCATGGAGTAGATGATCGCCTCGATGCCCTTGAAGGCGTCGTTGCTGATGTCTAGGTCCTTGACCATCTTGCCTACTCCAGGGATCATAGAGACGAGGTCCTTTAGGTTACCCATCTTCTTGATCTGAGCGATCTGTGCGAGGAAGTCGTCGAAGTCAAATTGGTTCTTAGCGATCTTTGCTTCTAGGCGCTTTGCCTCCTCCTCATCGTACTGCTGCTGTGCACGCTCGACGAGTGAGACGATATCACCCATGCCGAGGATACGGTCGGCCATACGTGAGGGGTGGAAGACCTGCAGCGCCTCCATCTTTTCGCCAGTACCGACGAACTTGATCGGCTTGTTGACGACGCTGCGTATAGAGAGTGCAGCACCACCACGCGAGTCACCGTCGAGCTTGGTGAGGATCACACCGTCGAAGTCGAGTCGCTTGTCAAACTCGGCCGCCGTATTGACCGCATCTTGACCAGTCATCGAGTCCACGACGAAGAGGGTCTCATCGGGTCGGATCGCCTCCTTGATGCTACTGATCTCATTCATCATCTCCTCATCGACCGCTAGACGACCAGCGGTATCGATGATGACGGTGTCTAGTCCCTCCTGCTGGGCGTGGGCGATCGCATTGCGAGCGATCTGTACGGGGTCTTTGCTGTCTAGCTCACTATAGACGGGTACGCCGATCTGCTCGCCCAGTACGTGCAGCTGCTGGATAGCAGCGGGACGGTATACGTCACACGCTACGAGGAGTGGCTTGCGCTGCTCCTGCTTCTTGAGCATATTGGCGAGCTTGCCTGAGAAGGTCGTTTTACCCGAGCCCTGCAGTCCTGACATAAGGATGATGGCGGGACTCCCCTTGAGGTTGATAGCTACCGCCTCGCTACCCATCAGTGTGGCCAGCTCGTCATGGACGATCTTGACCATCATCTGCCCTGGATTGACCGCCGTGAGGACGTCCTGGCCGAGAGCCTTCTCCTTGACTTGGTTGGTGAAGTCTCGAGCTACGTTGTAGTTGACGTCGGCATCGAGTAGGGCGCGACGTACATCCTTGAGCGTTTCGGCGACATTTATTTCGGTAATACTCCCTTGTCCTTTGAGTATTTTGAATGAACGCTCTAGGCGTTCGCTTAGGTTTTCAAACATGTTGCTGAGATGATGAGTGGTTTATAGACGATTCGTGTCGCTATCGGGGAAGATGATCTTGGGCTGGAAGGTGCGAGCCTCATCGTAGTCCATAAGTGCGTAAGACATGATGATAACGATATCATCAGGCTGTACGAGACGGGCTGCGGGACCATTGAGACAGATGACTCCGCTGTCGGGCTCGCCAGCGATGACGTAGGTGTCGAGGCGGTTGCCGTTGTTGCAGTCTACCACCTGCACCCGCTCTCCTGGTAGTATGCCGACGGCATCCATGAGGGTGCGGTCGATGGTGATGCTACCCACGTAGTTGAGGTTAGCCTGTGTGACCCGGACACGATGGATCTTAGATTTGAGTACCTGTATGTACATAGTTTATAATGTGGAGCGCCAGAGGCCTAGCGTAGGTCTACGACCTCGAGCGATTTGTATTCTTGCGGTGCAAAGGTAAAGGATTGTGACGTAATATGCTCCTTCGGCTGTATCTTGTGGATGGTGTAAGAGACCTGCTCGCCTAGATCAAAGTAGAGATCGACTCGCTTAGGAGCTTGGCTCTGCTGGTCAAATGTCACCTCATAGTACTTGACTCCTGCGAGTACGTTGGTACCCTGCGTGGGGACAAAGCGGTAGACGACTGTGCCGCGAGGACTCTTGCGCTCGGTGATGCGGAAGCGTTGCGAAGTCTTCTGTATGTAAGCGAGCGGATTCATCGCTGTGAGGTCTTGCTCGGAGGGAGTCATCAAGGTGTAGGTGCGCTCGCTCTGGTTGATGATGCGCAGTGTCGAGCCGTCGAAGGCAACCTCCATATCAGGCATACTGAGCATAAAGCGCCGTCCGTAGAGCCATGTGTAGCCCTCTTGGGGCTTTGTGCCTTGTGCAGTCAGGGTAAAGGTGATAGCGACCCCTTTTTTGACCTGCTGCTCGAACTGTTGGAGTGCTTTGTTGAGGTCAAAGACCGCTTTGCGCTGTCCTTGCAGAGGGGCTATGGCAAAAGCGCCACACAGGAACAGAGCGAAGAGCGACCCTAAGAGACGCATCCCAAAGGGCGCCTTGTGTCGCTGGTATGATAAGGAGAGGTTTGGTCTCATAATGGTTATCGTTTAGAAGGTGTCTAGAAGTTGATCAAGCGTTGTCTCATCAGCGATCAGTACTTGGCGGGGCTTGCTACCATCTTGAGCCGATACGATACCGCACTCGTAGAGCTGATCCATAATGCGTCCAGCGCGGTTGTACCCGATGTTAAAGCGCCGCTGAATATTGCTCGTCGATCCTTGCTGCATCTGCACGACGTGGCGAGCCACCTCCTCAAAGAGCGGGTCGCGCTCGGTCGCGCCACCACCTCCAGATCCAGCAGCCCCAGCCGCACCCTCCGTGGCGGGAGGCTCAGGCAGCAGATAAGGCACTGTCGGATAGGGCTGACGAGAGATGTGGTCCACGATGCGCTCCGTCTCAGGCGTGTCAATGAAGGCACACTGGATACGTCGCATCTCCTTGCCGTCGTTGATGAGCATGTCGCCACGTCCGATGAGATCCTTGGCGCTCTTGGTGTCGAGGATGGTGCGCGAGTCGACTTGCGAGGAAACCTTGAAGGCGATACGTGCCGGGAAGTTTGCTTTGATCAGACCTGTGATCACGTCTGTACTAGGACGCTGTGTCGCTAGGACGATATGAATACCCGCAGCACGCGCTTTCTGCGCTAGGCGTGCGATAGGCTTCTCGATGGCTCGTCCTGTGGTCATGATGAGGTCGGCAAACTCATCGACGATGAGTACCAAGTAGGGGAGGAAGACGAAGCCATCCTCCTCACGTAGATGTCCCTGACGGAAGAGCTTGTTGTACTCGGCGATGTTGCGCACCTTAGCACGTGCGAGCAGTTCGTAGCGTCCGTCCATATCCACGCAGAGCGACTCCAGGACAGGGAGCGCCTTATTCGTGTCGGTGATGATATACTTCTCCTCGTCCTCGAGCTTCGTCAGGAAGTGACGACCGATGCTCTCGTAGATGCTAAACTCCAGCATCTTCGGGTCGATGAGGATCAGCTTAAGCTCCTCGGGACGCTTATTATATAGGAGTGAAGTGATGAGTGCATTCAGGCCGACACTCTTACCCTGACCCGTAGCACCAGCAATCAGGAGGTGTGGCATCTTGGAGAGGTCAAAGAGGTAGACATCGTTCGTGATGGTACGCCCGATGGCTATGGGAAGCTTCTGATCTGTCGTGATAAACTTCTGCGAAGTGATCAGCGCCTTCATACCGACGGTACGCGGGTTGCGGTTGGGTACCTCTATACCTATGGTGCCACGTCCAGGCATCGGAGCAATGATACGGATGCCACCGATGCTCTCCACCTTCATCGCTATGTCGTCCTCAAGGCTACGGATACGATTGACCTTGACCTTAGGATCTAGCTTAAACTCATAGAGCGTCACGGTCGGCCCGATGGTCACCTCGACCGGTTCTAGACCGATGCCTAGGTCGCTCAGCTTCTCGATGATGAGTTGCTCGATCTCCTTGATCTCAGTTCTATCGATCTTCTGTGAAGACTGATCGACATCGGCCAGTAGGTCAGGCGAAGGCATCTGGTATCCTCCACGACGGGAGTCACTCTGTGGCATGATGGCGGCTGCTTGCGAGTCGGCATCCCCCTGTGCTACGGTCACCGTGACATCTCCCTCCAAACTCTCATTGGCTGTCGTAGAACTAGTCGCACGGCTCTCTTGTGATGGGCGACTCGTTGCGACACGAGATGATCTGAGAGGCTCCGTCTGTGAAGGTGCTACACCAGGATCGGAGAGTGGAGTCTCTAGCTCTTCGTCTTTGGAAGTATCATATTGCTCATCATTAGCCTCATCGACGACCTCTTCCTTTCGTTCGAGGGTCACGGCATCACGCTCCGCCTCGGGCGTGCGACGGCTAGGACGCTTGACCCAACCTAGACCGATAGCACGGCGCATCCACTGGAGGTACTCGTAGCGCATCGCTACGATGATGGTGATGATGGTGACTAGCAGCGTCAGCGAGACGCCTAGCCACCCGATGGCTGGTAGCATCTTGCCTAGCCAGAGCGCACCATAAGCACCACCCCAGCGGAAGAATGTGGGCATCCCCAAGATGTTTTGCAGTGCCGAGAGCGCTAGAGCTGTCCACAGGCTTAGCAGGATAGCATAGACGCATAGCTTGATGAGGCTACCACGCTTAGTGATGCGCATCATACGTAGCGCACACACAATGCCGAAAAGGAGCAAGAACCAGCTACCGAAGCCTAGGAAGCCATCCATCAGCCAATGTGCTAGATAGGCTCCATGCACACGAGTTATATTCTGTATCTCCACGACGGAGCTATCGATCCCCTCAGGGAGCGTCTGTGTCAGCGCTTCCCAAGGTGTCAGCTCCGTGACGATGCTTTGGTCACGAGAGCCCACCATAAGGTAAGAGCCGCAAGCCACTAAGATATATATGATGAAGGCTAGGAGGATCAGTCCCAAGATAAACGAGATCAGCTCGCCGTATCGCTTGTCAGCGATATTGTTTTGTAAGTCCTGTGCCCACGAACGCATACGACTCCCCACCGAGCGAGAGGGGGTTGCGTCCTTTCTGCCAGATGCGTTCGTACGCTTGCGACTCTTTGTCGAGCGTTTCTTAGTTGATTTATCTTTAGATGTAGCCATGAGGTAGTAATCAGGAAGTCTGTAGCGTGAGCATCGTACCATGCGTGGTGATCTCCTCACAAGAAAGCTTGATGCAAAGGTAACGATTTTTACGCCAATGGGGCATCGCTCCACGCATAAACTATGAGTTATCACACAGAACCTCAGATGAACTGTGCTTTGAGCGTTGTTACAGCTACTAAGATAGAGATACGTTTTCTAATTGTAGAATGCAAATGGCTTCATCTACTGTTAACCCTATTTGTGCTGTATGGCTTGTAGTATAGAGCAAGGTAGTAGGCCGAACCCTAGTTCTAGTTATAGGAAGTCGTGTGCTTCCTTATAGTGTTATAGGATTCAAATGACGATTCCGAAGATAATACCGATAATGCTAAGAAGCATGGCAATTAAAGAGATGCGATTATCAAGTCGCACCCCTCTATCTGGGTGGAACCAATTGAATTGATGTGTGCTGGCTGGCTGCACATCGACCACTTGAGTCTGAAGGTTGTTGCCTTGACTGCCTTTGCTAGAGGAGTTTAGTAAGCCTAGCTCGGCTAGACTATTGTAGTTAAGAGCGATGCTTGTTTTGCCTACGTCTAGGTGTCCTGAAGTTTCTACCTTACGATAGATCTTTTTCCCCTGATAAGAGATGCTTACGTAGTCTCTTAGAGCCCCGTTTTTGCGCTTTTTGCCAAAAATAGGGGCGTATTGAGAAGCATGTATCCATACATACTGGGTCTCTTGATCCGTAAGGGTGTGTCCAGCTGGTTGATGGCAAATAACATTGTACGGATGTTTCATAGGTAGAGTGTTTTGTTTATGTTTGTGGTTGTAAATAGGCAAAAAAGAATCCTCGCTCAGATCGTGAGACCTAAGCGAGGGGACGTACTGTCAGTGGGGTTGTGGAGCTGCGGGGAATTGAACCCCGGTCCAAACATGGTGGCAAAACGCTTTCTACATGTTTAGCTGTACTTTGATTGTCGGGCCTCAACTCACGAGCACAGCGACCGAGCTAAAGCCTTATCCTCTAAAGTTTAAGACGATGTACGAGGCTACACCATCCGATCCCCGATATCCATGCACCACCGTATCAGAGCGCCTCGGAGCAACGGCCCCCTGGGTGATGTCTCGTCCCGGCACCTGTGCCTGGGATGAAGCGTCAGTGTACTATACTTCGACTACGCAGCGAGAGCAAAGTTGTTTTCGCCATTTAGAAAGGTTCGCAGTAAGGTTTTAAGGTGCGTCACAGCAGGCACCACATGCTTACGGATCACTACAACACGCTGTCAAAGCCAATCAGCCCCAAGAGTGTATGTTGCATCTCCCAGACTAGCGTATCGCTATATCGCTCAGCTGGGGAGAGATCGTATCTGAGTCTAGCGGAGGGTCGCCTCAAGCGAAGGCTCCTCCCACTCATCTAGTGCAAAGGTACAAAAAATCGAATAGATGTGCGATGCTGCATGAGGAACGAAGTGACGGAAGGGGGCGAAGTCGAATAGCTACGTGGGGAATCTCAAATCTCCACGTGGAAAAAGAAAATTCTCCACGTGGACGAGAAATAAAACTTCGGAGGAATCAAATGAAACTTCGGAGGAATCAAAACGTCCCCACGTGGAGAATGAAAAATAGCCACGTGGAGATTTGGGTTTTTCCACGTGGCTGTCGCACAAAACGTGTAAGAGCGCTCGGATAGTAGAAGGGCGTCCGTTGTATCAAAGAGAGACGTGTAGTCCTTTGTAGGGACGCACGGCTCGTGCGTCTCTACAAATACTGGTGTTACAGAGTCTGATGGCTGAACTTTTCTTGTTGATGTGGTTTGTGTAGGGGCGGACCTGCGTGTCCGTCCCACAGAGCATACTGCGCTCCGATGAGGACGGGCGGATACATAGATCCGCCCCTACAAAGGGTTACCCGTCACGCTGTGATACAAAGGGTTACTCGTCTCGTTGTTGTGCAATAAGACGAGT
>OHCS01000415.1_pt1 | contig 24532 bp, 19 predicted proteins | sample 1566741 | NCBI WGS metagenome assembly OHCS01 (sample SAMEA3879604, study PRJEB24766) | human gut metagenome | biome: human-associated habitat; feature: feces | place: USA | collected 1985/1987 | reverse complement strand
CCTGTCGTTATAGGATGGTAGGAGGTGCGTGCCTACACTATTGCTGAATAGTTACGAGTAAAATGGGGGGGGTAAAACGTAAAATAAGACATTTTTTGTCATATATAAAACTTGGATAAGGTGTGAGGGGGATGGGGTCTTAGAAGCTAAGTGAAGGGCCTCATATTCCGAAAGTTCCAAGAAATTGCTTAGTTCTTTTGCCCATATTTTTGTTTTATGGAACGATTTGTTTAACTTTGCATAAATTATAAACCATCCCTCTTCTCGGCTTCATCGTCGGCAGTGGGGCGTAAGAAGGGAAAGGGTTGCTTTGTGTCCAAATTTACCATTTTGACCACTTGCTTGTCCCTTTAATATGAAGAAATAAAGAAATCAATATATCTATAAAACAACAAATCATGATGACGAACAGACAACTATTGATGGCTGCGCTGCTCGCCGCCTCGTCGCTGGGTGCGACGAGCGCCGTGGCGCAGACTGCAAGTCCGCTTTCCCCAGGACTGCATTTCCTGTCCCAGGGACCTGTGAAGGCTGCTGCCCAGTCCGAGAGCGACGACACCAAGCAGGCCACGGTGCTCATCGACGAAGACTTCTCGGGTCTTACGGCCGGATCTGAAGACCAGCCCGATGGCAAGAAACTGGTCAACGACCTGGGCGACTTCGAGAATCCCTCCCTCCTGCGTCCGTACAGTAGCGAACTCGCCGACCGGCCTTGGGGCGGCGAGGGCCTCTATGCCGCTGGTGGCGCTATTGCCATCAAGGACGGCTGGTTTCTCAACACCCCGGCCGGCAACATGGCGGGCGAGGTGACACTGACGTTCCGTGCCCGTCTCGGTGCCGAGGCCTCGGCCACGGAAGGAGCGAAGGCCCTCGACCTGATCTTTCTCTCTCGCAAGGACCTGATCGACTACGAGCGTCGCCACTACGACCTGACCCGTGAATGGCAGACCTTCACCTTCACCTCCGACAAGGGGGCTTTCGAGGCCACGGGCTTCCAGTTTATGGCCAATACCGAGACCACGATCCTCATCGACGATATCCACGTCGAGCGGGTCACTAAGTCGATAGCCGCTCCCGAGGCCTTCGAGCCGGGCGACGCCACGGAGTATGGCTTCACCGCCGAATGGACGCCCACGCCGACGGCCACGGAGTATCTGCTCTCCGTCTATAGCAAGACGGCGGGCGAGGGCGAGGTGAAGGGCAGTGGCGACTTCTCGCAGGTGCAGGCCGATGCCGACGGCGTGATCGATGCTGCCAATCCTCACTACCCCGAGGGCTGGAACTTCCATTGGACCGACGCTTCCCGTCCGCACCTCTCCGAGGGTGGGCCCGACGGCACGCGGGCCCTCATCCTGCGCGACGCGGGCGACTACATCGACCTGCCGCATTGCGACCAGGGCCTCTCAGCGACCACGTTCTGGATCAAGCAGGAGGCAGACCAGGAGGAAGTGCCATACGGCAGCTATGTCCAGCTCTATGCCGACACCGACTATGGTCTCTACGCCTTTGCCTGGATCGACTTCGCCGAACTGGCCGAAGAGGATCTGCGGGCAGGTCTGACCTACGACCTTTCTCCCGCCATCCAGATGTTTGACAAGGTCTATTCCTTCCGCTTGGAGTATTTCCCCGCCGATGGCGACGAGTCGCGAGTATTGATCTCCGACCTCCGCTATGCCTATCCTGCGCCCCCGACGCTCGACTACCGTCTGCAGGACGAGGTGGTCGAGGCGCGTGCGCTGGGTGAAGATGAGGATCACGTCACCTACGCCGTCAGCGGCCTCGATCCCGACCGCGACTATTATTATAATGTACGCGCGCGCAACGCAGAGTTCACCTCGGCGGCTTCTGCCGAGGTGGAGGTCTATACCGTCAGCCAGCCCACCGTGCTCGAGGCTGCCGATGTGACCGATTCTTGCTACACGGCCCGCTGGACGAGCCATAAGAAGGTGGATATGTACCGTGTGGAGCAGGTGCAGAAGAACACCCTCGCCGAGGACACGCCGGGCTTCGAGATGCTCTATGAGGACTTCTCGCTCGTGAAGTCGGAGTTCAAGGAGAGCGACATTGCCGATGGTTTCATCGAGCATGGCGAATACACGAGTGGCTATCGTGCCATCGACGACCTCACGCACATCGCCGGCTGGAAGGCTTCGAGCCTGCAGTGGGTAGAGGGCTGGCTCGGCGGAATGGCCGCCACGGGCCAGGAAGGCCAGATTGCGGGTGCCATCAGTACGCCCGTCATTGACCTGAGCCACAACGACGGAGAGTGTAACGTCACCGTGCGTGCTTGGGGACAGGAGGACGACTGGCTCGTCATCCAGGGTGCTAGTCCGGCTTGCTATGCCGGCATCCGCTTCCCCGCCGGTGGATTTGTCGAGGAGACGGTCACGCTTCCGTGCTGCTCCAAGAAGGAGTCGCTCACGTTCTATAGCAACAACTACTATCCCTTCCTTATCGACTACATCCGCATCACGCAGGATCTGAAGGCAGGCGAGACCGTGAGCGTCGTCACCGCATCGCTCCATACGCCCGACGCCGAGACCCAGTCGGTGGTGATGAACAACCCCAACTTCGGTGAGGGCCACGAGGTGGCCTACCGCGTGACGGGTCTCCGCTACCGCCATGGCGACCTGAAGGACATTGTCGCCTCCGCACCCTCCGACCTGATGGTGGTTCGTGGTCCTATCACCTGCGTCCGTCCGGTCCTCGGATCAGAGGTCTCGGTCTTGCCCGTAGCAGGTGGTGTTGTCCTCACCGCTCCCTGTGAGGCCGAGGCCACCGTCCTCACCCTGTCGGGTCAGACGGTCCTTACCCGCCTTTGTCCTGCCGGCACGACCCGCGTCGCCCTTCCCGCGGGCATGTACCTCGTCCGTGTGGGATCTGAGACCTCCAAGGTAGTGGTACGCTAAAACATTATGAAAACAAGTGCGGGGCGTTCTTCAGATAATTCTCTGAAAAACGCCCCGCGTTTTTATTGCGAGTTGTATGTTTGAAATACTATTTGGGTTATGACAAAGTATTCGATGTCATACATAGATTCCGTCTCTTTGGATTTGTTGGAAGAGTATGGGGTTCATGTTGCTTCTAAGTCTCACGATGTCCACTGGCCGTTCAAACAACTCTTGTAGCTCATCCTTAATGTGGACCATCGTGAAAAGGTCTGGCTTTGATATTTCTACACAAATATCCACATCGCTATCCTCAGTCTGTTCGTTGCGTGCCACAGATCCGAAGATGCCAATTTTCATGATACCGTATACCTCGGCCTTGGCCTTGGCATACTGGCGTAGGAGTGTGATATAATCATGACGAGTTCTCATGTCCTTTCTCTTTCTGCTGCAAATATAGGATTTAAATTGCGAACAGGCAAGTTTTTCATTTGCTTTCTTTGTGCAGCAGTATGGATTATCGTGTGTCTTTGCGAGCTTACCATGTGCTAAAGAGTGCGGGTGAGGTGGTCTGGAGGGGTGATTTCTGCTGTCGGTAGTTCTATGTTTCGACGTAAGAGTCATTTGTAGCTGTGCGCTCCGTGGTGATGGTGGTTGTTCGTATTGTGGCAATAGAAACAAGGGGCAAACGCGATGAAATGGGCATTTTCGCATGTTTTAGGGTCTATTTTCGGGAATTAGAGCAACAGCAGACCTTTTTCTGGAGGCCCGATTCAAAATTATATCGTACATTTGCAACAGAAAATCGAAGAGAAATATTATAGGAAACACAGACGAATGAATTAGAAGACTACTTGAATGGGTGGCGAACCGAGGCGCGATGAATCAGTATCGCGCCTCCGCCAGCCCCCGAAAAAGTTCAGTCCGTGTGACCTACCTCAAGATAGTGACCTATACATTATTAAATAAGGGCCGGGCCGACCGTTCCAGCAATCAGGACGAGAAGCCTAAGTCTGTAACCAAGTAACAACAACTATTATGAACAAAAAGCTACGCTTCATGTGGATGCTCCTGCTCACATTCGTCTGTTCGACGATATGGGCAGAGAAGTATGATTGGAAGAATGAAAAGGAGTACACAAAGGTTTCCTTTGCAGCTACCAACGACGCGAGTGAGACCAATGTGCTGACCAAAGGTGGCATTACGCTCACGCGCTCTAAGGGTACCTGGGAGGCAGTAAGCCCAGAAGGGGGTAGGACCGGCTGGGAGTTTGAGCCTGGCACCACCATCACCATTACGGGTAATGACCTCGTGTACATCTATATGATGTTTACGGGTATTCAGGATGAAGACCCCGAGCCATTCGCTAAAGTCGATATACCGAATGAGTATTACATCGGCGGTTGGAAGAGCAACTGGACCTGGCAGTCGCAGTCTGATGGAGCTCAGCCCACCGCGACACTTACGATCCAGACCGATTGTAAGATGAGGACCATTGATGTCTTTTCCCCCAAGAATTCTGGTGTGACCGTCACTCCGCCGACCATCGACTCGGAGGATTTCTTCGACGACCAGACAACCGTGACCATCACGGCCGAGGAGGGTGCTGACATCTACTATACGACCGACTGGAATATTCCGACGGACGCTTCTCCCAAATATACGGGTCCGTTCACCATTACCGAGACGACCCGCGTGCAGGCCATCGCCTTCAAGGACGGTGTGTGCAGCGCTATGAGTTCAAAGACCATCACGAAGCGCAGCAATACGATGAAGGCCCCGAACATCGACGGCGACAATCCGTTCCTGGATTTCACCTCGGTGACCATCACTTCCGGGGGTTTGACCGACCAGATCTTCTACACGCTCGACGGCACCAACCCCACGCCGGAGTCTATCGAATACACAGGTCCGTTCAACATCACTGAGACGACGACCGTCAAGGCTATGTATGTGCGCAATGGCGCTCCGAGCGAGATCGCCGAGGTAACCTTCACCAAGGCCGACATCAACAAGCCCGCTGCTCCGACGATCACGGGTACCACGCCGTTCACCGACCGCTCTCAGGTCATCATCATGCCCGAGCAGGAGGACGACGAGGTTCGCTACACCACCGACGGCACCACGCCGGGTCTGGATTCTCCGCAGTACACGAAGCCGTTCTCCGTCGTTCAGACTACCGTTGTCAAGGCTATTGGTATCCGCAACGGCATCAGCAGCGACGTGGCTGAGAAGACCTTCGTCAAGCAGACCGAGGGCGAGACGACCATCGCACAGATCCATGAGGGCAAGCAGAGCCTGACGGGTGCCACCATCCGCCTGACTGACGCACTGGTAGCCTATGGCGAGACCGTCAATGGCGCACTCACCTATATCATCCGCGAGGGCAACAAGGCCATCAACGTGACTTCCAACAACGCCGACGTCAGCTTCAAGATTGGCGCCACGCTCAACGGCACCATCAAGGGTGACGTCAACTACAACGGTGGCTTCGTCAACGTGGCCGTCACCGAGGGCGATTTCAGCAGCAACCACGACGGTAGCTACGAGCAGCGCCCCATCACCATCCAGCCTTCTCTGATCGCCGACTATCCTGGCGACCTCGTACGCATCGAGAATCTGACCGCCAGCGTTGCCAACGGTGTCTATAAGGCCGTGGTCAAGGACGGACAGGTCAGCTATACCTTCGAGATCACCAATGGTGCCGACTTCGGTCTGAAGCACGGACAGGAGTACGACATGAACCTCTGGTACTACGCTCCGGGTGCCAATGGCTGCGCCGCCACCACCCGTGTCACCGAGGCACTCATCCACTATGCTGCTCCCGCAGCTCCCACGATCGAGGGTGATGAGTACTTCACCGACTACACCACCATCAAAATGAGCTCTGAGCCGGGCACGACCATCCACTACACGCTCGACGGCAGCAACCCGACCACGCTGTCTCCGCTCTACACCAAGCCGTTCATCATCACCGAGACCACGACTGTCAAGGCTCTCGCCGAGCGCGATGAGCTCGCCAGCGTAATGGTGGAGAAGACCTTCACGAAGCGTCCCGCCGTCGATTGGCAGGAGACGACCATCGAGGAGGCCATCGCAGGCAAGAAGGACATCCCCTATGCTATTCTGAAGCTCAACCGCGCCATTGCTCCCTTCACTGCCAACTACGGCAAGAGCTGGATCATCCGCGACGGCGAGAGCGCTCTCCACTGGACCACGAAGCAGTCGCTTGCCATGAACTATGAGTACTACGGTACGGTTCGCGTGAAGATCGACTACAACAACGGTTTCCTCCAGGCCTACGACATCGAGGGCGAGACCAACATGGACGACATCACCGTGATCAACCACTTCGGTGACTTCGACTATCACTTCACGACCGCCTACTGGGACGAGATCGAGAACGGTGAGCACAAGGGCGACTTCATCATGCTCAAGCGTGTGAAGGTGGTCAAGGAGACGGACGAGGACGGCATCGCATACTTCTACGCCGGTGAGGGCGACAACCGCATCGCGCTCGACAACTCTAAGGGCTTTGCCTACTACTGGAAAGAGGATCCGAAGGAGTACCACGACGTTGGTGGTTGGTACAGAGGCGAGAAAGACATGTTTGTGGCCAAACTGCGCCTCTCAGTAGGAACGCCGGACATCCAGGGCGACTCCGTCTTTGTCAACAGCACCAAGGTGAGCATCGTTCCGGACAATGAGGCCGACGAGATCTACTACACGCTCGACGGTTCCGATCCTGACAAGGACGCCGAGGAGACGCTCTACTACGTCAGCCCGATCACGATCAGCCGGACGACTGTAGTTCGCGCCATCGCTTACCGCTACGACGGAGTGTCTGACATCGCCGAGAAGACGTTCACCAAGACCACCGATGACGGCATCGATGCAGCCACGGTCAATGGTGAGGATGCCAACCTCACGCGCTACAACCTCGCTGGCCAGCGTGTCGGCAAGAACTACAAGGGCATCGTTATCGAGAACGGCCACAAGGTAGTGCGCAAGTAAGCATGAAATCTATCACAGCGTAGCTGCAGCACGGACGCGCCCATTCCGATGATTGCCTAATGATGATGGGCGCGCCCTTCCACACCAACGGGGCGGACCAAGCAGTCCGCCCCAGCGGGAGGGAAGGCAGCACGACGCAAACAATACATCACCCCGAAAGGGGGACAAGGCGGGCGGAGACAATCCGCCGCCCGCCTTCCTTCCAAAGAGCTTCTTCCCGATACCAATGGGAGCGGGTTCGTACAAGGAAACATTCACCGATATCTAAACAGATTCTTTTCAACAATTTCGCAATGAGAAAACTTTTCACCTTCATATCACTTTTGGCCGCGGCTCCGCTCTTCGCCCAGACCGTGACCACCCAGAGTGCGCCTGTCCGCGACAATGCCCAGACCGCCGTCTTGCAGCCCGCAGACCAGGGTACGTTCCGCTCAACACCTGCCAACATGCCGCTCAAGGGTGGTGGCCTGCAGGACTACATCCGCTACGAGCAGCCTGCTGGTGTCGATCACAACCGTTTGCTCCGCAATGGCTTCGCCTTCCGCAACACGCAGTCGGGTGTGCAGGCTGACACCTACGAGTATGCCGTGGGCCGCTATGTTGAGGGCGACGACGGTTGCATCTACATCTACGAGCCGTTCAACACCCTTTCCACCCTGTCGTGGCTCAAGCTCGACAAGGTTTCGGACGGATACTATGTGGCCCACACGCCGCAGCCGATCTATGAGAACAACGGCCAGGTCTATTATGCGTCATGGTACAAGATGGCGCGCCTGGACGAAAGCACCTACGGATGGATTCCCGACTCGGTCAATGGCCAGCCCGACGGCGATATATATTTCACGCTCGAGAACGGCGTCCTCGCTATGGAGGAAGAGGATCACTTCGAGGATACGCGCTATCCGGCACACATGCTCTGCTTGACCAACGGTCTTGGAGAGTGGGTCGGCTACAGCGACGGTTTCACCCGCATGGAGCCGTTCAACGAGAAGGCGGCTCAGCTGCCCGATGGCGTGAAGCCCCAGGTCTTCTCCCTGGAGACCTCTAAGATGAACTCCGTGACGCAGGAGATCAGCACCGTGCGTCAGATGACGCTCGCTGCAGCCGTGGGCAACGACTTCTATGTCCAGAACCCGGGCGATACCACTTCTTGGATGAAGGGTGAGATCAAGGACGGCAAGGTGGTCTTCCAGCCGCAGTATGCCGGTGCCGACGAGCTTCAGTGCTACCATTTCTGGATGAAGCCGGCCAGCTACTCCATCGTCACCGAGACCTCGGAGTATTCGGGTGTGACGTTCTTCAACCGCTCCTACGAGGAGCAGAGCGAGATGAGCTTCGCCTATGACCCCACCAATATGACGCTGACCAGCGATGAGGGCACTTCCATGCTCCTCAGCGTGCGTCCCAACGAGATTTTCTTCCTCCACAACTATGACGACCCCGTCTATAAGCGCTTCGTGGAGCAGGAGTCAACACCGATTCCTCCCGTCCTCCGCGACTGGTGGGGTATCGAGGAGAATGGCGGATCAGGCCTGGTGCAGTTCGACCTCATCCCGAAGGGAATGCAGAACGAGTCGCTCAACAGCAACAAGCTCTACTACCGTCTGTATCTCAACGACGAGAACACCATCTACACGTTCTCCCCGGTCGTCTATGAGGGCCTGGAGAAGGATATGAAGGAGGTGCCCTACAGTTTCTCTGATGGCTACTACTTCTTCTCCAACAACGACACGAAGGCGTTCTTCTACTACTTCGACGAGCAGCAGTATGACCGTCTCGGTCTCCAGAGCGTCTATTACGGCGGTGACGTGGAGCACGGATCCGACATCGTCTGGATCAAGGCTACCGACATCGTAGGCATCGAGTCGGCAGGTGTCACCGAGAACTGCGAGTCTGCCGAGTACTTCGACCTGCAGGGCCGTCGTCTCAGCCAGCCCGTCAAGGGTGGCGTGACCATCGTCCGCCAGGGTGGCAAGGTGAGCAAGCGCATTATTCGCTAATACGATCCTTATATATAAAAGGAACGCGCGTAGAAAGACCAACATGACTTCATAAGCAGATGTTATATAGATAAGTTTGGGACCTGACGCGGGACGGAAGGACAGTGGTCCGCCCGTCCCGCCCATCTCCTTTCTCGTCTTTCAGCAGCCGTTCCACAACTCAGTCAAGAATCAACAATATCTATCGATATGAAAAAGAAATTCATCCCCATAGCCCTTGCCGCACTGCTCGTTCCATCGGCCGTGCTGGCACAGGACACCAAGGGCGTAGTTCGCACTCCGGCAGAGGCGCGCCTCGTCTATCCGCTGCTCTCACAGCAGATGCGTCTGAAGGTTCGCACGCCGCAGCTGCCCAGCGCCTCGCGTTTCATCGCCAAGGCTCCCGAGGTCACCGATCCGCTGAAGGCGGGCAAGGCTGCCCAGTTCTGGTGCAACCTGATCTACAAGGCAGGCTGGAATGAGACCACCTACGGTCCCTATGGCTACTATACGATGACGGCACAGAAGCCTGTCGCCTTCAGCGTCCTTGCCTCTACGGGCGAGACCATCAATGTCGCTACCAACGGTGTGCAGGCCAAGAACGGCCACCTCTACGGCGCATACCTCAATATGCAGTATGTTGATGAGGGTTATGTGTTCCTCTATCTGAGCAACACCGACCTCTCTACGGGCGAGACCAGCAGCTTCGACGCTGGCATGGACTATCTCTACCTCGCCGCCACGGAGACAGCCCAGGCTGCCGACGGCACGGTCTATGGTGTGTTCTACTCTGCCGACGGCAACTCCCTGGAGTGGGGTACGGTCGATTACGAGACCTGCCAGCGCACCACGATTGGTCCGGCCTCCCAGGCTTTCGTCGCCATTGGTATCACCAAGGCAGGCCAGCTCTATGCTATCGGTATGGATGGCAAGCTCTACAAGGTCAACAAATCTACTGGCGAAGAGACGCTCGTGGGTGCCACGGGCCTCACGCTGACCAATCTCATGGGTCAGTACTACGGCCAGTCGGGTGAGATCGACCAGCGCGATGATACCTTCTACTGGTACTGCATCGACAACCAGGCCCAGGGTGGTCTTTACACCGTGGACCTCAATACGGGTAAGGCCACGCTCCTCGATGGAACCCTCGCACAGGTGCAGGGTATGGTGATGGCACAGCCCGAGGCCAACGACGGCGCACCGGAGCGTGCAGACAACTTGGCCGTGGAGGGTGTCACCTGCGACCCGTCAGCCGACGGTGCCACAGCCACCATCTCCTTCACCATTCCTAATACCACCTATGCTGGCGATATCCTCCATGGTGATGTCCGCTACAAGGTGATGAGCAACCGCCCGACGGCTACCTTCACGCCGTCTGCCGAGGGCACCTCACGTCCGGGTCAGGATGTTTCCGTCAAGGTGAAGACCACGGAGAACGAGCTCTATACCTTCAGCGTCGTGCTCAGCAATGCCGATGGCGATTCTCCTAAGGAGAATGTCTCCCACTGGATGGGTTGGGACATTCCGCTCGCACCGACCAATGTCAAGGCTGTCGCTGATGGCTACAAGGCCAAGGTCTCATGGACCGCACCGACGACGACCCTCCATGCTGGTCCGATGGGCGATCTGACCTACGACCTGGAGCGCATCGTCGGACGCGACACTACCGTCGTGGCAACTGGTTTGACCGCTACCAACTACACCGACGACCTCGGTGCTGGTACGCTCCATAGCTATGTCTATTCCGTTCGCGCCGTGGCCAAGGGTATGAGAAGTCAGTCGGCCGACGCCAAGGCAGTCATCATTGGCGACGCCATCGAGCCCAACTGGGAGACGGATTTCTACACGCGCAGTGAGTTTGACATCTTCTCTGCCAACGACGTCAATGGCGACGGTGTGACCTGGGGCTACTTCAATGCTGGTGGCATCCGTATGGTCATTGGCCCGTACAACAACGAGAGTGGCAACGACGACTGGCTCTTCACGCCGCCCGTCCACCTCAAGCCGGGCCGTGTCTATAACGTCAGAATGAAGGCTCGCAACTATCTTGCTCCTGAATATGTCAACACCTTCGAGGTGAAGTATGGCCAGACGGCCTCTCCCGAGGGCATGACCGGCACGCTCATGGAGAGCAACGTGATCGCCAACGATCCCGACCGTGTCTATAACATGGAGATCAACCCGGACAAGGACGGCAACTTCTACATCGGATTCCACGACAATACTGAGAAAGCTGGTAGCGGACGTATCGTCATCGACTTCGTCGGTATCGACAATGGTGCGGCCCTGGATGCCCCCGATTCCGTCTCCAACTTCACTGTGACGCCGGCAGGCTTGGGCAAGCTCTCTGCAGACCTCGCCTTCACTGCGCCGACTAAGGCCATCAATGGTACGCCGCTCTCACGCATCGGCTACTTCGTCATCAAGCGCGACGGCAAGTCGGTGATGTGTATTGGCAATGCCAATACGAAATTTGGCGAACCAGGCAAGGAATACACCTGGACCGATAAGAACATCGACAAGTCTGGATGGCACGAGTATGAGGTCATCGCCTACTCCGAGGACGGCTACGAGCCGGGCCGTGTGGCCAGAATGCGCGTCTTCGTCGGCGCCGATGTGGCCAAGACACCGGTCGTGAATCTCACCGATGCAGTCAATGATATCAAGGCTTCTTGGAACAAGGTCAGCAACGTAGGTGCCAACAACGGTTATGTCGATCCAGACCATGTCTCTGTCTCCATCTACGAGATCCTCGAGACTCCCGATGGCCCGATCCTCGGCGACAGCATGACGACGAGCCAGCCTGGTGCAACGGACGTCCTGGTCGGATGGCATCCTGACAAGTCGGTAGCCGACGACGGTGTCTCACAGGGCCTCTTCCAGGTGGCAGCCCTCACCCATTCCGATGGTGGCAATGGCGCACTGGAGGCTTCCCGCGCCATCGTGGTAGGAAAGCCCATCAACCAGCCCTTCAAGGAGACCTTCGAGGGTGGTTCGGTACAGAACAACTTCGCATGGACGGAGAGCAACGAGCAGCACGCTTCGCGCCGCAACTCTTCTCCCTGGATGATCAGCGGCAAGGCCTCGTCCAACGACGATGGTGGCGGTGTCGTTTGGTCTCCCTACACCATCCCCGATCCCGAGTTCCCCGAGTACTACAATGTGGAGGCCGGCGACGAGACGAGCTTCAACCTCCCGAAGGTGGCACTCAATGGTGTGGACCAGCCGGTGGTGCGCTTCGATCTCTATTCTGAGAATGGCGAGCAGTCTGACCTGACGGTCGTCGTCCAGACACCTGACGGTGTGAACCACGACGTCAAGACGTTCAAGCTCAGCGAGAAGAAGACCTCGGGATGGGAGACCCTCACCGTCGATCTCACGCCTTACACCAACGAGCGCTACATCATCGTGAAGTTCCGTGGTACGGCTCACGCCAACTACACTTACCTCATGCTCGACCAGATCGACATCTACGACGCTTCCGATCCCGAGGCTGGCATTTCTTCTGCCGAGCTCCTCAAGGAGGGCGCACAGGATGTGTGGACGATCGACGGACGTATTGCCCGCCGCAACGCCACCTCGCTGGAGGGACTTCCCAAGGGCGTCTATATGGTTGGCGGCCGCAAGGTAGTGGTGAAGTAATTTAAGTTCGAAATAGTTTGATTTAATTGATAACCCATTTGGGTGGGGAACGGAATGGTGCGTGACGCATGATTCCGTTTCCTTTTTTTTTGTCCATCCGATCCATGGACTGGTGGAGTTGTCCCGACAGGGTAGGAGGGTATTACGGCTGAGGACCCCTATATATTGCGGATGAATTCGTCCCACTGGCTGGGACTTCCTTTCTCGTCGAAGACGCGCTCATAGAGACGGCGGCGTGCCGAGTTGATGGTGCTCTTGTCGCGACAAAGGATGCGGGCTATCTCCACTGGTTTGAAGTCAGCCTTGACGAGGAGGCACATTTGGTGGTTCATCTCGCTCAGGTGGGGGATGGACCGTAGCACATCGTTCAGTCGGGGAAATTCCTCGTGGATGGTATCGGCCAGATTTTGCCAGTCGTCTGTTGTCAGCGAGGCTGGCGTCGCCCCATTCGTCGCCACACGATGAAACCGCCCATAAACGTCAGAACGCCTGATGTGGCCAAGTTTCTTATCCTCCATTAGGCTCTGGGCGTTCATCTCCCGCAACTGTGCCTCGCGCTCTACCAGTTGTTGTTTCAGCAGCACCCGCTCCTCCTCTGTCCTTCTGAGCGACACCACTACGCGGGCGTATTTCCTCATTTCCGCCCGCTTTCTGCGGTTCCATCGCCTTGTCATTCGTCCGAATCCGACAATAAGGGCTACGAGAAGCAGTGTGACAAAGCCCGTGATCAACTCCTGCCGTGTTTTTTCCTTTCGCAACCGCTGTTCTTCGCCTACAAAGTTATAGCTGTTGGTGTCGTCCATCGTCCGTTCAGTGGCCTTGATGGTCTTTCGTTTTTCCAGGATGCGCTCCATCTGTTGGTAGCACCGCTCCACCATCTTTGTGTTGCCGTTCCGCTCGTAGAGCGCCAATGCCTTGAAGAGATAGCCCTGCGACTGTGTTATGTCATTACCTCGGAGCGCCATATTACCCGCATAGTAGTAGAGGTCGGCCTGTTGTGCCGGCGTGGGGTCCAGGTATTCCAAGTCGATGACGAGTTTGGTGAGTTCGGCGTGGGCGATACGGTAGGCAGGTTGCAGCTGGTAGCGCGTCTTCAATGCGATGAAATGGTAGTATGTGATGGCACCGGGCATACATTTCGTGGTGTCGTAGCGCTCTAGTTCCTGCAGTGCCGCAGCAGGGCGGGTGTCGGCCATTCGCTCAATGCGCACCAACTCCTTGGGAAAGCTCCTCACCTTCGGTTCCCAAAAGAAGTAGAGCAGCAGAAAGGTGATACCGCTGGTGAATAGCCAAATCGTCAGCCGCGCCTTCTCGGTCCGCAGATGATGTAGTAGCCTTGTGATACTTGTCCAATACATGTCTTGAAAGGTGAAGGAAATCTGATGGGGGTCATACTCCGTTGCCGAAGATGGTGTTTATTATTCTACTGATTCGTTCGGGCAGTCCGAGAGGAATGCCAAATGTGTCTTGAAGGAGCAATATGCCTACAAGGCAGAGGCTGGCCACTAAAAGTCGCGTTTTCATCGTCAACTTCCGGCCTTTATTGAATACTGTAACAAGCAGATACCAGCAAAGAGTGAGAAAAGATATTGTGAGGAGAATGGTAATGCCGATGGATAGGCTTAGATGGACGATATACGACATCCTCGGTGATAGTAGTTGATCTGCATGGAAATGAAACCAGGTGATGGCGGATGCGAAAATGACAAACGTTAGCAGGCCGCGTAAGTAAATGAATAGGTCTCTCTTGTTCATGGCAATGTCTTTTGATTTATTCTCAGGGGGTGGGCAACTACTCTCCGTAGCGTCGATTCGACCGTTTTGGGCTGTAACCCAAAACGGTCATTAGAGGTTAGAATGTCTCCTGTGCGTACTTCGGGCTCTTGCCGTATCGGTTCTCCTCGGGAGCAGAGTCGCTGACAAAGAAGTAGAGCAAGAACAGCGAGCCTAAGATGGGGATGATGATGAGGAGATAAAGCCAACCGCTGTGACCTGTGTCGTGAAGGCGGCGTACGGATACCGCAAGACCGGGCAGGAAGACGATCAGCGTATAAAGGCCTGAGAGTGCGCCGAGGCCGACTTCGATGTTGATCGTATCCATCTGATAGTCGAGTACGAAGGTTACTATACTGACAATTAAGTTGAGAAGGCAGAACCACCAGTATTCGGATCGGCGCGCGCGACCTTTGAAGGTGACATACTTCTGGAAACATGTCTTGACAGACTCTCCGAAAGACATCATCGGAGTGGGGATCAATTCGTTGTTCATCATTGTTGTAATAAGGTTGAAAATGAATAATTACTGATTTACATCTGCAAATGTACGATAATTATCTCATTTTCCCATCATTCCATCGTGTGCATTTGGTGTGCAAATGGTGGAAAACCTCGATTTGTGGTACAATGGTGGCCTTCTCTGATTTGTTATTTATCATAATCGCGATTGCATGGTAAAAATACAAGTCCTCAGACCGAGCTATTTGCATGGGTCAAAAGACGCAGTTTTTCACCCCTTTTTAGCATATTAACTTCAGAGGCCGATGAATATAACTTCATAAGCCGATGAAGTTAACTTCGTAGGCCTCTGAAGTTATATTCATCAGCTAATGAAGTCAACATACTTTTTTCGGGCAAAAATAGCCGTAAATAGCAAGAGGCAGCAGAGGTAGATGAAATCCTGGATTAAAGTCCGTTTTTCTCCTTTGCCAGGCGCAGGTATTCCGACGGATTCAGACCCGTATGCTTCTTGAAAGTGGTGGCAAAATTAGATCGCGACTTAAACCCGAGATCCCTTGCGATGCTCTCGATGGTATAGCTTCCATAGCGTTGCGGATCGTTGAAGCGGCGGCAAGCCTCACGGATGCGGTAGCGTCCAAGCAGCGTGTTGAAGTTGCACTCAAAGGTCTCGTTGATGACCTGCGACACATACTTTTGTCCCGTACTGATGTTTTGCGCCAGTTTTTCGACCGTGAAGTCGGGCTGTATGATGACCTCGGTCTGTTCCATGACCTGTTGCACGAGTTGTGCGATACGGTCTTTGTCCGCATCGGAGAGCGTACTGTGGTGGTATTTGGAAGAAGCCGTAGTCGCATTGTTCTCCTCCACGGCGGGTGCAGAGACTGTCTTTCGCTGTTTTCCTGCCATTTCATCGTTCTTCAGCACCTCCAAGCTTCGGTGGTAGAGAGCGAGGTTGCGGCGGCGCAGCTCCCGGTTCTCGCGCATCACGACGAGCAGGATGATGACGAAGAAGAGCGTGGTCAGTACGGCCACGATGAGCCAGATGCGGTGCTGCGTCTGACGCTCTTTCATGCCGTCCATCTCCTGGTTGAGCTCGATCACCTTCTCGTTAAGACCCATGTTAAATACGTTGGATGGCAGCGAGTATGCCTTCAGCGAGTCGTTGATTTGGTAGTATCGATACATGCTGCGATCGTAGTCGGCCTTGCGCCCCATGTCCTCATAGAAGATGGCGTAGGTCTGATAGACGCTCTGCATGCCGTCGCCAATCTTGTATTTGACATAGAGTTTCTCCGCCTCCGCCACGAGGGCCAGTCCTTGGTCGAAGTGGTGCAAGAGTCGTTGCACCTCCGCGGCCTCCACAAATGCCAATGCGCGGCGGCGGCAGTTGCGCTCCGTGTCTGGCACGATGTCGATGAGCCGGCCGTAGGCCTCGGCAGCCTTCTGAAGCTGTCCCGCTATCTTCAGTCTTGTGCCCTCGTAGAGGGTGATGTTATACTTGTAGTGCTCCGTGTTGCGTTTCGTGTGTGCCTTGCGATACAGGTCCCACTCCTTCTTCGTGTTGGCAAACTCTCCCACCACGTCGGCGAGCGTCGTCATGTTGGTGAAAGCCATGTCGGCGGTGGGCATATCCTTCTTCGCCAGGGCCAGGCGCACACCCTTCCGGTAGCAGTCCAGAGCCTTGCTGTAGAGTTTCCACTGTCTTCCCTGTCCTGCCACGAGCTGGTACATGGAACCGAGGTTGAAGTAGAGAGCGGCACTCGTCTCGCCCAGTTCTTTCGAGATGGTGTGGGCGCGGAGCAGGTTTTCGTAAGCCTTGGGATAGTTGAGGTAGGTGAAGCTGTAGATGAAGTAGTTCATGTTCAGTGCCTCCACCACCTCTCTCTTCTCCTCTGCACTCATGTTGGGCGTGTAGCGTCCTGCCACGATGGTGAAGAAGAGCAGTGCCGAGTCGGGCTTGTTCTTCCTGAGGCGGTAGTCCTTACCGATGCGTATCAGCTCCTCGGAGGGTCGCGACATATATTTTTGGTAGAAGTCGGAGCGTCCGCCCTTGACTGCATGCGCCATCTGGGCACCCGCAGCGAGGGTCATAAGTATGACAAAAAGCATCCGTATGGAACGGATACGGTAGTTGATCATTTTTTGAATTTTCATTGATAACAAACTGGGTTGTCCCCCCGTTGGGGGCGAAACGGAGGCCGACGAGTGCGCAAGGCGTGTCCGAAAGACCATGTTTCGGATGCAAAAGTAATATTTTCTGCGCAAAAACCTAACAAAAATAGTAAAAAAAATGAACACCGACGATTCATTTTTTCTTCTTGTTCCTCCTAATCCGCCACATTTTTAGCGGTTATTCTTTGCCGTGGATGGATCGCAACAATCATAGGCGATCCCCCTCAACCCTATCAACGAAGAACAAGTGGCGGCCTACAGTCCCATGCGCTCAAGCACGCGGTTGACGTAGTTTTGTGTTTTGCGGATGCTGTATCCGATGCCACCTTTCCAGATTCGGATGGCGCGCTCGATGGAGTTGGACGGGTTGTGGTGCGACTGGATGATGGCGAACATCTCGCGCGACTTCTCCGCGTTGTAGCGGTCCTTGAGGGTGTAGCGCTTGCTCTCTCCGCGCGCCTTGAGGATATTGTTGCATTCGCGGACTAGCACCGGTGAGATCTGCAGCAGGCCCACATACTGTCCGTTTACGGCGCGGGCGTTGCCCTTGCTCTCGAAATGGGCGATGGCATCGATGAGCTTGTTCCAGTCAAATCCGTTTCCATCGCCCGCTGTCTCCGTTACCTCGGCGGGTAGTGCTTGCTCCGTCGTGGCAGCATGGCCGAAGACGGGCAGCGCAATGAGGGCGAGCGTGATGATGACTTGATAGACAATGCTCTCTAATTTGGTCTCTTTTCTGTATTGCTTCATAAAATAAGGTTTTGAAACTTGGCCGAAAACCCGACAAAAGGGGGTGTCCACCATAGCGCGTTTCTATCCAGGAAAACCGCTCCTGCAGCGCCTTTGTTTCACGTTCGTGGTGCAAAGGTAGTAAAAAATAGGGCTGAAAACCAGTCCATTAATATTTCTTCACATTCTGCAAAAAACCGCTCACCTACCCCAAAATCGCCCCGAATCCCCCATGTAACGGGAGATTGTGTGCGCAGACGTTCAAACAATCTTTTAGGACAATTTAGGAAAATAACCACCGATTTTCGTCGCACTTTTTCACATAAAATCCCTCTTGTGTCTCAAAACCACCTATTCCGACAGTCATTGGATCCTTGCAAACCAGCCTCGGACTATATTCACGAATTGAGTAGATGTTTTCACGATGGGAAAGCTATTATGCGTTCGCTCACGAAGGAAAGCGCGTGGTTCACGAAAAGTAGAATGGGATGATAGATTTGGCAGTAAGAATTTCTCTATTTTTGCAGTGGGACGGAGTTACTTCCTTACCAAAACGAACATTAACAACTAGGAGATACTACCATCTAGTAGATACTAACAAACAAACAACGTAAACGAAATGGAACACAAAAGCAATATGTGTCTCATCCTCTGTGGTGAGATTTATATGCTCAATCTTGATGACGCTTTGCTGTTTGAGGCTGATGACCACTACACGGAAATACACAATCTGTATGGCAACAAGATCATGGTGCCCTTCTGCCTCGGGGAGATAGAACGGGAGATTCGGACGAGGTTTCCAGACCACAACAATTTGGTCAGGATGGGCCGGAAATACATCATCAATAAGAACCGGGTCTTCCACATGAATGCCCTCAAGCAGACGGTGTCGCTCTACGGTTCCAATGGGCAGGTGGTCGTACTCAATGTATCGAAACCAGCGCTCAAAAGCTTGATGCAGGACGCGCGTAGCTCTTATGCGACGCTGCCGTCGGATGACCCCGACGACCCTGACCTCGATCCTGACGAAGGAAAGGGGTGTGGATTTACCCCCCCCCATCCGTGGATTGAATGGACATTTCCCATAGTGTGAGATGTGGGACACCCTTTGTGGCGTATTTTCATTCACGAAAAAAACACGATGGTTCACGAAAAGGACCATTGCGATTTCGCATGACTCCATGGATTATGTATAATTTTGTACACGATTGCACTGACAAAAAGTGGTCTATCAACGTCTCTTTACCTTATTATATACACGGGAAGAGCAATAGAAACGGAAATAATTAATTTATACAATTAAATAAGATTATGAGAAAAGATGTACTGATTTCTCTCCTTGCCATCACAGGCGCCCCCGTTGCAGCATTGGCCGACGCCGATGTTGTGATTGACAAGACTGCATGGTCAGGAGATGATTTGACCGTATCGGAAGACGGTTCCGTGACCGTCTCCACAGGAAAGGAAGTTTCCATCGAGAAAGAACTGGCTCCTGGCGAGTATATGCTGCAGCCAGCCACGTTTACCGACAAGGAAAAGATTTTTTAAAAAAGCAAAAACATTTATTTAAACATTAAAGTTGCGCCCGACACAAATTAGGGAAACATTATGAATAAACTCAAGCTGTTTTTTGTTGCTTTTTTTTCTTTTTTTACAATAGTGACAAATGCTATTACCTTAAAGGTTGGTGAAACGGAGACACTAGACATTGGTAATGTATCTTATCTTCAAGGGTGTCAATGGACTATTAGTCGACCTAATGATGTTGTCTTTGTTACGACACCACAAAGTTACACTACAAAAGTGACAATTAAAGCTGTTAATGCTTTCTCTGGTTCTCCGTGTGTTGTGCAATGTAAATACTATTATTTAGATCTTGATCCTACTACAGGACGCTATACATATTTACGTACAGGATACAAGGATTGGAATGTCTTTGTTAAAGATGACGAGAATGGAGGTGGATCGTCTGGTGGAAGCTCTTCTGATGATAGTTATATATCTCTGAAACCATCAGAAATTTCGGTTGAAGTAGGTTTTGGTAGTGAATATGTATATGCAACAGGCACATATAGTGGAAATCTTACATGGTCTATAGACTGCATGGGAAAAATAGCGTCATTTGCAGAAATGTCAAATGACAAAGTATGGTGCTATGGTCACACTGTTGGCATAACGTATTTAAGAGCTACTTGTTCAAATGGAAAACAGGCTGTTTGTAAAATAAACGTAGTACCTAAAGGTTCGACATTAATAAACAACATCAAAGTTGATAACAAGTCTGATATTGATATATATTATAATTTACAAGGTCAGCGAGTAGCCTCGCCACAAAGAGGGTCTATTTATATTAAGAATGGCAAGAAGATTATATATCCTTAATTCCGCAACTCTTTAGTTTAACGTTATTTATAACATCTTGAGCAACAATAAGTTGCTCAAGATTTTGCCATGTCAGAAATTTCACCTATCTTAGTGTTGCAATACCAAAGACGGTAAAAAGTCAACAAGACATGGCAAAAGTACAAATAAAATCCGAGAAACTCACTTCTTTTGGAGGAATATTTTCAATCATGGAGCAATTTGACTCCACATTGTCTTCTGTACTCGACTCAACCCTCGGTCTAAGGTGTAGATTGTTCGGTTATCAGTACAGCGAAATCATCCGTTCACTCATGAGTATCTACTTCTGTGGTGGCTCATGCATTGAGGATGTCACTACTCATTTGATGAACCATCTCTCGCTTCATCCGACACTTCGCACTTGTAGTTCTGACACTATCCTCAGAGCGATAAAGGAACTGACGCAAGAAAACATTTCATACACATCAGATACGGGTAAGAACTACGATTTCAATACGGCTGACGCTCTCAATACTTTACTGCTCAATTGTATGTTTGCATCTGGTCAACTGAAAGAGGGCGAGGTGTACGATGTAGATTTCGACCATCAGTTCATAGAGACAGAGAAGCATGATGCAAAGCCTACATACAAGAAGTTCCTTGGCTATCGCCCTGGTGTGGCGGTTATTGGCGACTTGATTGTCGGCATAGAGAATAGCGATGGTAACACAAATGTTCGTTTCCACCAGAAGGACACGCTGAAGAGATTTTTTGAGAGATTTGAACGGAACGGGCTCGCTATCAATCGTTTCAGAGCTGATTGCGGATCGTGTTCCGAGGAAATCGTGGAAGAAGTAGAGAAACACAGCAAGTCCTTCTATATCCGCGCTAACCGCTGCAGTTCGCTTTACAATGACATCTTTGCTCTCAGAGGCTGGAAGACTGAGGAAATCAATGGCATTGAGTTCGAGTTGAGCTCTATCCTTGTTGAGAAATGGAAGGGCAAAGCATACCGACTTGTGATTCAAAGACAGAAACGGATGGACGGTATGCAGGATCTTTGGGAAGGAGAATACACATACCGTTGTATCATGACTAACGACTATGAATCTTCCGCAAGAGAAATTGTCGAGTTCTATAACCTTCGTGGAGGAAAGGAACGTATCTTCGATGATATGAACAATGGTTTCGGGTGGGACAGATTGCCCAAATCCTTCATCGCTCAGAACACCGTGTTCCTTCTTCTTACTGCACTTATCCGTAACTTCTACAAGGCCATTATCCAAAGACTTGACGTAAAGAGGTTCGGGCTCAAGGCCACAAGTCGCATAAAAGCGTTTGTCTTCAGGTTTGTCTCTGTACCAGCCAAGTGGATCAGGACGTCAAGGCGGTATGTGCTGAATCTCTATACCTGTAACAATGCTTACGCGGATGTGTTCCAAACAGATTTTGGATAACGCCTACAACTTATGGGTATGATACTGCGTATTGCCTCAAGTCGCATTGTGGGGTAAGGGGATGTTGTAGGCAGAAGTGGGTATTTCAGCCTCAATTTCTCTGATAATCCAGTAATGAGAGGACGTGTACACGCAATAAGCACGTTGAAAGGCTTAGTTGCGGATTTGAGGTATACCAGAATCCGAACAGTTCAAGGGGTCAAAATCATGGTACCCTTTTGCCTCGGCGAGATAGAGCGAGAGATTAGGTCGAAGTTCTCTGAACACAACAATATGATCAGAATGGGCAGGAAGTATATTATCAACTACAACAGTGTCTTTCACATGAACGCCATCAAACAGACCGTGTCGCTCTCAGACTCCCACGGTCAGGTGATCATGCTCAATGTTTCGAAGCCCGCACTCCGTAGTCTGATGCAGCAGGCCCGCAATTCCTATTCGACGATAATGCAAGGCGAATCCGTCGATTTCGATGTCGAAGCAAAAACTAACGAGGAGGACTATGGAGGAGCGACGCCACCGCTCACAGAATCGGTGGATGATTACTTATAATCGGAATTAGGCAGATGCTTATGTGGTGTTTTCGCTCGCGAATAAAACACGGTAGTTCACGAAATGGGCAATATTAGCTATGCAAGATGTTGCATAATAGATGTAATTTTGTAGGTGAATGGATATTTCCATTTACCCAGCGGTATTAATAAAAAAACAATATAAACAAATTTAAAGTTGCGCACGACACGGATGTAGTGTATGATATGATGAACAAGATGATTCTTTCTGCTATTGTTGCAGTATTGTCCGTATGGTCACTGACCACTCTTACTGCCTCTACGACACACGGCGATGACATGGTGGCCTGTTCGACAGAATGCTGCGAGTCGCATGCCGCTCCTTCGGCACATGCTGACAGAACGTGTCGTGTATGTAGTGGAACAGGACTATGCCGTACTTGCAATGGTAAAGGTACCTATTTCGACTCTTTCAGTGGTAAGCGCTTAAAGTGCCCTAATTGCTGGAATGGTAAGTGCACGTCGTGTGGTGGAACTGGTAGAATACCGACACGAGATTAAGAATGTGGGCAGATTCAAATCAATCTAAGCACGATTTTTGAATCTGCCTAATTTTATGTTCGTTTGGAAAAATGGAAATAGATTCAGTATAGAACTATATAGAATATGTTAAAAATATCACAGGCTCTCAAGTCCACGGGATATAGTATCTATAGCGGTTTTGTTTGCAAAGCAACTTCGTTTATGTTCATTGTCACCATCCTTGGCGCTTTGTGTGTTAATTGTAGCTCTGACGATGAGGATGAATCGTCATGCAAAGAATATGATGCCTCTTTATACGGCGAATGGGTTGCAAATGATGGAAGAAAATATGTACATGATTACTATTCTTTTTACTCAGATGGCACAGGTATTCATGGATCTTATGAACGCGATATTGATGGGGTAAATGAAGATGATAATATAAATTGGTACACTGTTGACAACAATTATCTTTATATTAACGGAGTAAAATTTGCGTATTCATGTGATGGTTCATCCTTACGAATAGGGAATATGACTTATCACGAGAAGTAGCCGTTACAATATTGATATTGTTTGAGTATGGAATCCAACCTTACTCCTCCATTGCTTCTCCTGTTGTTTCCGCTTTTTGAAGCGAGAACAGCAGGAGAAGCGTTGTGTTGTACTTGCTGTTTAAGTCGTATTTCTTATACGCATGGGTTATATTGAAACAACACAAATATCTTTGTCATTCCATTTCAGGAAAAACAGTTTACAGAAGAAACGAGTTAAAGTGCACATAATCAGACTAAAAGCATACAAGCTCTCCCGTATCTACAGGTCTAAACAAACTTTTTTTGATTTTTTTTCTCAAAACAGGGGTTACTTTCCCCTTTTTCTCCTCATTAATATATGAAACACGATTAGTTGCCGTAGCGGAACGGCACACCCGCAGCGACTGCGGGCTCTACTTACTGGACACAATATATATATGTATCAAATTTATCGGGGCACCCATCGTGGTGCCCCGCTTTGCGTGTATGCTCGGCATGAGCATTGACTGAGGGCGGAACCTCGCCCGTCGAGATAGATTTTCTTAGGAAAAGTCTTGGTTGTTATTAGAAAAAAATGTACTTTTGCCTAGTAGAAAGTTTCGTTCGTCGATGTTGAATGTATGTTCAGCGTCACTGAACCTGCATTCAACGTCCACGAATATTCGTTCAACGACGTTGAACGAAACTTTTATCGAGGGATAAATACTTTTATCCTTAGGTATGAGAACTATTATGATGAGGAGCAATCATCATTACTCTTGACCGTAATGGCTGTCTCAATATGGAGTGATAACAATCTTAATAAGAAAGGAATCGGTATGGCAAAGTACAAGTTGCAAGAGTTAACTGACATGCGTAATGAGGGCAAGCGCAGAGTTTATCCCAAGATAGTGACCAATCGGACACTATCCAGGAAAGAGTTCATCAAGAGGATGCAGAGCTACCATCGTGGTATTTCGGAAAGTACCACGGAGGCAGTATTGCTTGATGTGGCTGATATGCTGGTAGAAATGCTCTCCATGGGCTACAATGTGAATATAGAAGGCATCGGCACCTTCTCGCTCTCCCTCGGTTTCGAGGACGATAAGCCTACGGAAATGCAAAGTGAAGATGATAAGATGACGTATCGCAAGGTGGGCGTGAAGGACATCAACTTCAAGGCGTCTCCCGAATTTCTCAAGAGTGTGAAGCATAAAACCGATCGCGACCTGGTGCGAGACATGGGTGGCGTGAAGGTGATTCGCAAGCAGCTCTATTCCAGGGAAGAACGCATCGCCCGTGCCCTGGAGGTGATAGAAACCAATGGTCTCATTACCCTCTCTGATTATGCCTGCATCAACAACCTGAGCCGCACCGCCGCCTCCCTGGAGCTGAAGGAAATCACCGCCGACCGAACCTCGCCGATAGATTCGAAGGGCAGCGGCAGCCACAAGGTTTGGGTGAAGAGAAAAGAATAAATTAAAATGATTAACAATTTATTAGAATCGGGATATCTGGAGG
>OHCS01000410.1_pt1 | contig 24791 bp, 27 predicted proteins | sample 1566741 | NCBI WGS metagenome assembly OHCS01 (sample SAMEA3879604, study PRJEB24766) | human gut metagenome | biome: human-associated habitat; feature: feces | place: USA | collected 1985/1987 | reverse complement strand
AAATTATATGATTGTCTACATGTCTACACTTTTTTTAAGGTAGAGCTACATCACGGAAGTTTTTCTGCGGGGGGTAGTAAATGTATAGCGTATACATATACATAAAAAAATAGATATATATATAGGGGGTCTACCCTGAAAAAAGTGTAGACATGTAGACAACGGGGTAATTCGTAGCGTGGCGTCCTCAAAAAAGTGTCTACACTTTTTTAAAATTAAGTGTAGACAGGTGTAGACAACCTATTTTTATCAGCGTATTTCGTCGATGGCGTGCTACAAAAAGTGTCTACACTTGGCCTCAAGCCGCATTCTACCGTGAAATCTTTGTAAAACGCTGACGGCGCACTGGGAAAACGATGACTCTCGGTTACTTAAAATGAGAACCCGCATGACATAAGGGCCCACGGCATCATGGTGTACCAGGGTACGAGAAATCCGTACATTGAGATGTACGAAAAACGGTACAATCCAAGGGTACATGGACAAATGTCACTGACTCACACTGTAGACAAAGTGTAACCACGTGTAACCTTGAAGGAAAAATGAGGTGTGAGTGTCTGGTAGCAAAACAGCGACAGAATTGAGTGGTAAAGGGAAGCAATGTTACACTTTGTAAAACATGGAGTGTAACATAGGGTGTGAGGTACTTTCTGGCAGTGACCAAGTACCTAGTTTTGGAAACCCATACATACCCCTCTCGTCAACGAGGATCGTTTCTAACAAGAGAAACGCGTGTCACATGAAGAAGTTATCCTGAGCAACTCTTTCTCTTCCCAGAAACAAAATAAAAAGATCTCAGAGGCATATTGGCTCCCTGAGCTGTGTTGCATGGTCTCACGTAATAAAAAAGAGGCTCTCATCGAGCCTCTGGTGTGGTCGTTACCACTGTATCACCTCATATGCAATTCGTCCGTCAAAGCCACCTCGGGCACCAACGCCTGCCTGGTACACCCAGCGCTTGTTGCGATAATGCAGGCCGTACCCACCTTTTACCTCGCCTGCATCGTATGACATTGAGCCATAGATCCCAATGCCATGCTTGGATTTGTCAAGGTGGATGCTGTAAATATTGGTACCTGGCCGTACATTTACGTTCTCTTCTTTAATAGCCAGGTCTCCTTTGTCCTCATTTATAGCTGCTTGGATTTCTTTTTCTGTCGCTGTAGGTGGCAGATTGACAATGGGGGCCGGGTCTTTTTCTTTGATGTTTTCTATTTTTTTAGTTATCTGTGGCGCTGTTGTCTCGGCGTGAGCGACGTTTTCACTGTTCAAGATGTCTTTGACCACTGATTCGGATACTCCAGTACTGGTAGCGTCATGCACTATAATTTTATTACTATTTGATATATAATTATAAATAGTAATAGTTATTATTAATATAATAACCAGTGCCCACAGGTATTTATTTGTTAGGAGTCTTTTTATCTTTTCGATCATTTGTACCTCCCTGACACTTGGAGTCACAGGTATGCTTAGATATTGTAGGACGTATCTCGTCATCCGTGATCTTCTCTCTCCGCACGACAGTCATTGAGATATTCAGCAGGCTCTTGATAACGCCGAACTGAAATGCTTTATGCAGGTTTTGTATAGTTGCGCCTATAATAAGTGTTACAAGCACTGTCCCCAGCCATCCCAGCCATGGGTACAGGAAGTTGCTCAGCGCGCCTCCTAATAGTGAGGCAAAGATAAACGCTGCAAGGATGAGCCTCCAATGGATACGATACGAGTCGTCATTGTTTTTATAAATCAGCGAGATCCCCAAGAAACTGATGATACCTAGCAGTCCGCACAGAATACCGTCGATGCACAGTATTATAGTCTCTTGATTTACAAATTTATCCATTAGAGCGGCTACGAACAGTGCTATCAGTTTCTGGCTCCAATTTTCCAAGTCCACCACCAATCCTTAAAGTATTAAAAAGTAAGCAGTATACACTTCTATGTATATCTATGCATTAATTATGAATACCTATACATTGTGTATTTATTATATGCAGTTATTCATTCTCTCTTTGTATATTTAATCAATAGTTTTGCATATTATTCCAATGCCGATCATTGTCATCGCGAGCACCCCTACTCGGATAATGCCATTGGACAATACTGTGATATATTGCTCTTCAACGTTTTTCTGTATTTTGTTACTATAGGTACGCACCATTGAGAAATTATCATTTAACCATGGTTGGTAAGTTACCAGGACCACAAGCTGGTCATTGTTATTCATAGTTCCGTTTGGATAAATGTTGGAAACACCGAAGATATCTTCTCTTTCGTATATATATGCAGGAGCTATGAATATTTTTTCATTAAGGGCATTGATGTCTTTGCTAAGCTGGTTTGGACTTAGTACCTGGATATCACTGGGATCACCATGCATGTTCATTGCAAGGACATTGTTGCAGTCCCAGTTAAACAATTCTTCAAGAGCGGTAGCCTGACGAATGGCATTGTGCCTGTCAGTACTAAACAGTACACCTTTATGACTGACAACTAATATCTGTACATCCTTGCGGTTCTGGAACCATCGATCTTCATAGGTATACGCTGTATTGGCAATGATCCTGTAAAGCTGGTTGTTGACGTTGTTAGCAGAGAAATACGTGTTCAAGTCACTTTTTAGCATCCGCATATCTCCGTTATACTGGGTCGTTATCGTTCGCACCAGGTCGTCACGAAGACTCTCTGCGTGCTGAGCAGCATTCATGTACCCTGAGTATAACAGCGCGTTAACATAGTAACTCGATGCATTCTGGACATCATTGTATGTTTCCTGGTTTTTTTGACTACATAGTTCAAGGTCTTGACGTAGGTAAAAGAGTTGGATAAGGCATAACACAGAGGTCCATAGGAACAGTTGTAATAACAGGCTATGGACTCTTTTCCTGTGTGTTTTAAGATATGCCTTAGCGTTCTTTATTTTTTCCTGTATAACCGTTAAATTAAATCTGTCACCTGCTTTCATAATATACTCATTTTTCCTCCCTTGGCTCCACTATTAACTGATATTAGTTTCGTAGTCCCAACTTGCAATCGCTCGGATCACGGTGTTCGGCTCTTTAGTACAGATGGCTTTGACTCGCGTTGTATAACCATCAGTTACACTTACGGTCACAGTTCTGTCACCTATAAGATTGGATGCAACAGTTTTGCCGTCTACCTGGACTTTATAGATCGTCAATGTATCTACAGGTCGGAACTGCAGTTTGATCTTTGTAGCTTCAGCGGGTTTATTTATAACAACCTCGTTGGACACGGCTATATTGTCTAACAGCTCACAGCCAGGAGTTACCAGTTTTGACTTATCAATATCAGTATCCACAATATCGCCGCCATAGGCAATCCATATAAAACCAGTATACAAGATGTTTTCAAAGTTGCTTTCAAGTTTCATCGGCGCAGCTACTCTGCCGGATATGATCATGCCAGGTTTAACCACCAGTTCTTTAACGATGTACCTTCCCCAGCACCAGTTATTACCACCGCTGTTACTGCCGCCATAGCTGCCTGTAGGAAGTTTCTCTGCGTTCCAGGTTTGGTCCCAGCCGCCCATTGTCTGTTTGGATTGAACAGGGATAGTATCTGGGGCTTCACCGTCCTGCGGTGGGTACAGTGAGAGTGCTCTGCGTGCTATGATAGATCCAAAGTAAGTATCTTTAGCACCTTTATTATAGGGGTCTGTATCTCCTCTGTAGCTGTTATCCCAGCCGGAGCTCAGCACATAGTTTGCAGGCCCAACTGCAGCGACTCTCAGTTTATAAACATCGTCTGGTACAGTAAACGAGAACGCCAAATCATTAGTACCTACGATACTGGCAGGTGCGTAAAAAAATGATTCATTGTATTCAATGCGTTCGCATTCAGCAGTGATTTCAATGTTCTCATAGACATACATTACCAGGTTATTGGAAACCTCTTTACCATTGACTTTAACTTTTTTAACGCGGCAGCCAATGTCCGGCGTGACAGAAATTGTAAGCCTGGAGCCATCCCTGATTTTATCTGTTACGCTTGTAATAATTGTTCCCAGCGCAGGTTTAACAGCTACGATGCTCCAGTATTTATACTCAGGTTTAGTAGTTGGCATTTTCATGATATACATTTTCGACACATAGGCAGGCATAATATTAATAGTGTAAGATCCACTGCCTGACCCTGTAGAACTAGTAGTGTCATTGATCCCATAGATTCTATTATCCCAGTCATATCCGCTAAAGGTTGCATATACAGTAGAATACTTTGTGAAGCGTTGATAGGGTCCCTGTCCCCACGCACAGTAAAAACAGTTTTGATATGTATGGTTATGCGCTGCCAGTACTGCGTTAGCACTGACTGTCGCATTCTCATTGCCTCCCACGGAATTCAGGGTGTACTTAGTACTCCAGTTAATAGGTATTCTATCACGTAAATCCGGGGTATCGTTGGTTCCGTCACATATTGCCCAGTTAGATGGAATATTCGCTTTTTCACCATACCAGATCCCAATACCATAGGTAGGGAAATCGTCAACAGATAGGATATCATCTATTTCCTGCAGCTGAGTATTATAGGAGTCTAACAGATGTAACAATGAAGGTGTCATAAATCCACTTTCAGTAGATGTAACATCATCATGTGCTGCTCTTGTTCTACGCCCATAATGGTTATCAAGAGCAGTCAGAATAGTCTGGGTATTAAGCCGGACCTCAGATATGATATTAACAGAGATGGGCGTGGTATCCACAATTGGATCATCACTATAATCCGTTAATTTTACGTCTTGATAACTCATTGTACTTCCTCGCTTTCATAAACTTTACCAGTGTGGGTCAGTGTAATATCGCTGTTGGTCAGTGCTAAGTCCAGGTTAGCATCGATACTCTTTGCCTGAACGTATAAAGTAAACTTGTGTTCACCTTTATCTAGTCGGTAGTCACCATTGAACATTTGCAGCGTATATTCCCCGTCTTCTACATATGTGAGCTCCTTTGTACTTACGGTATTTCCATCTATTTTAAGATAAACATAGATTTTCTGTGCTGGGTTTCTAGATCCATAGAAATTAGTCCAGAAGGAAGTTTGTACAAGGATTGCAACGTCTTCACTTTCCTCAATGGTTACCGACTTGGTATCCTGGCGGGTAACTGTTTTACCCAGTTGTACATTAGCGCTAAAGGAATCAAAGGCACTCTCGATAAAGGGTGGTACATACTCTGTTTTTTCAGTGGATATCTCTGGTTTCTCATATAGTGCTGCCATTAAAGCTCGCATATTTGCTACTTTAACAGTATTTCCGTCTGAGGTTTGAATCGTATATCCGGTTGCCTTGTATGCATTAGTAGAGTCTGTAGATATTTTAATCGTGGAACCATATAGAAAACTAAAGTTAGTACCATGGGTCCCATTGATATACGTTTTACTGATCGAATTCTGGTTAACAGTAACGTTTACCCAGCGTTCTTCAACTACTGCTGTAACGAGGATATCTTGGGATACAACGATATAGCATGGATACTCACGGTTTTCTCCATTAACAGTAAAACTTTTTACTGAATGTTCCGGACCAATATTAAGAGTTATGTGGATCAAAGTTCCTTCCTGCAGCATCAAGGGAGATGTAGTAGAATTATTAACTGTAATAGTACCAAATTTTGGCTGTACTATTTCAACAGTATAAGTATTTGGAGATTCTAGAACTTTCATCATAAATGGTTTTTTGATATGGAAAGGATTTATGTCCACGTTTGTAGAGGAAGTATCTGTTCCTGCATAGTCCATCGTGTCTTTCAAATACGCCCAACTATTATCCCAGTCATTATAGCCTCTATCGCCAACACTTAGTCCATACGGAGTTTTCCAGGGATTCCAATCATAATAATTTTCAGCATGAAATCCATTGAAAAATGTATGCGTATGTTTAGGTAAATTACCAATCAAAGATTGTTCATTTCCACCATAGAAATGCAATGGGAATTTTGTGCCTCCTGGATACCCCATTACTACGAATTTACCTCGAGTATCCGGAGTATTGGCTTCGCCGTTACACCAGTGCCAGCCAGATGGTATATTTGACGTGAGTTCATTCCATATAACAATGAGTCCTGAAGGTAGGCGTCGTTTTACTTTGTCAATCAAAGCATCGATACGAGCATCTAATCCTTCAATTTCTGCAACGAGCTCAGGTGTTATAAATCCAGACTCAACGATGTTTACAGCAGCGTGAGCATCGTAAGAGCGCAGGGATTTATGGTACGACAGGTCATCATCTATTTTTTTTAGATATTCAGATATTTCAGTAGCGTGTATTTCTTGAATAGGTGTCACCGCGGAATAAAGAGGGTCATCAAGCCAGCGTATGATACCATAAATAACTCTTGCCATAAGACTTTCCTCCTTAGTATCCGTGGACTACATATTCAATGGTATCACCTGGTGTATAAGTACCCAAATTGATAACCATTTTTGTAGCATCGAAATTGATTAAAACAGGGTCAGAACTTTCAGGATTCTGGTTACGCAAAGATATGTGTACTGGATTAGTATTCATAGATTGTGTATAAATAATAGTTGGCATGTTTTCGACAGATGCCTCATAAGTTCCCCATGTTTCAAGTGTACCATCATTTTCATAGTACCAGCCAAGGTTATCAGGGTTACTCTTGGCATCAGCGACTGCCATTCCATCATCATTGAGATTTTCTGTTGTAATATTAGCAACAGAGATTGCCTCGTTAAGCTCTGTGGTCCGTGCAATAGTTGCTATCGCTTCAGGATGGTAGGCTCGGATAGCTATGCCAACATTGGTAGAATCAGTGAGTTCACCATTACCAGTTGTTCCAACACTAATGCTGTAGGATATAATGATATCTCCATTAGTATCAGGGTTAGCTACCACTTGGTGATCACCTTTTCCATTCCAGAACCAACCAGAGGTACCAGATGGATATTTGGCACCGGAATAGCTATAACGACCCCAGTAACCGTTATTATTTTGCATACGTCCTAAACCGTGGAAATGATGCTCATAGATTTCTTCGCTTGACAGAGCTGATCCTGATAACTCATTGCCTGCAAGGATTGCACGTAGTTTAGGCAGTCTAAATGTGGTACTACCATCTCCTTCACTAAAGAGGTCACAGGAACCATAAGTATTTAAAATAGATGTGTAATCGCTGTCAGGGGTTAACAGTGCGTTACTTTGTGCCCATTTGTATAATTCCTTGTAAAGTGTACGAGATACCAAAGCACCATTGAGTTCCAGTAATCCAGCAGGAACCTTGGTACCAAGCAGTAAATGCAAGGTTCCAATACCATCTGCAGCATACTGCACAATACCTTTTTTACGAAGTATGGTTTTTAAAACTCTGTATGGCGGTTGGATAGTAACATTAGTCGAACTTCCAGAAGTAGAACTGGTAGTCTCAGGGTAACACAGTGGATACCCGCTATCCCAGCTACCCCCCTCGTTTTTAGAGCCTAACGTCCATTTGGAGTCATAACCCGCGTTTGTGGTTGAATTAACAGGCCCTGAGATTTCGCTTTGCGTTTCTGCCCAATAATAGTTCTTAAAAGAATGGGTATGCCGGGGTACTGGCAGGTTACCAATATTAACTGATTCTTTACCGGCTACTGTACCACATTCAGCGTCGTTTGACGCACCCATAACATATTTAGAACGAAAATCATCAGAGGAATTACTGCCGTCACAGAGAACATAATCATCTGGTATGAGATCTTCAGATTTTCCCCAATAGATAATGCTGCTTTGTGGAAGCGTTGACTTTTCAACTTCATTTTTCAGTATATCTATTTTTGCTTGATATGAAATAAGTTTTTTATAGAGCTCAGGGCTCATAAAGCCAGGGTATGTGGTATCCCCGTCAATATGGGCATCACTGCCTCTTGATTGGATATGAGCACGCAGTTTATTTGCTATAGACTCAATGTCCTGGCGTAGTGTTACAATGGTTTCTCTGGGTACAGGTGTACCATTGATAACTGGTGCGATTTTTTTTTCAGCCATGATAAATCATACCAATCCTTTCTTAATAGTAGAGTGCATAGCCTGCACCGGAGTCATCGGTAAACTGGGTAGCATCGCCTATCTCGAATTTCAGGCGGCTCCAGGTGAGGCGTGTAGTTTCAAGGGTTTTAGTGACATACATAAATACACTTGCAGATACTGCGTTAGACGGGGCTACAACAGATAGCGAGTAGTATTTAGGGGTAGCAATGTGTGTCATGTTTATTTTAGAGGTCGAGATCTCGGTGCCTTCCTGGGTATACCAGGTAACGCCTATTCCAGCTTCACCAGCAGAGTTCTGGTCAGAATACATAACTGCACGCATTGTGTAAACGTTGCTGGCTTTGATATTCATTTGGTTCGAGATTATCTGATAGTCATTGTCTGCATTGCCTACCCATAGAAATGCATTACCGGCATAGGTGTCATTGTGGATAACTGAAAAATAGTTTTCAGGATAGTTATTCCAGCCAATAAATGCTAAGCGGCCAGTGGGGTTGAGGATCAGGTTTACACCTACTTTATCTAAGGTGTCCTGGATCGAATCGCCAGCGTCAGATGCACCAAGGTCATTCGATTTCTTAAAACTGAATGCCTTTTTAGCAAGTGAAATAATGTAGAGCTCGGTATCGTTGATCCACTCTGTATCATAGCGTACTTCAGTAACAGGACCATTGAAGAAATCGGTAGCACCGAAATCAGTGCCTAAAATAAAGTCACCTTGTTTAATCAGAGTACTGTCGATCAGCAGCTCAGATTTGTATATTGTAGGACCTGCACAAACAGCAAATTCTACAATGGATTTACCTGCAGTTTCTTCTGATGGACGAATACGTACAGCAGAGAGTAAATAATTATCTTGGTACTCGTCGGGGATAGTGAATTCAGGGCCATATTCAACTTCTCCGCCATCGGTATGGCTTATATAAAGGCAGAGGGTTAAGGTGTATCCGTCTTTAGCTCGGTGTACGCCACCAATTTTGATATCAGGCATTGCTACAAAGAGCGGCCCGATAGGACCAGCGTGAGTAGCTAATGTATAGGGCTTAAATGTACACCAGCACATAGCAGTGATATCACCGTTATCAGGGTTAGAGATATTGTTATACCTTACAGTACATTGCTGACGTTGTACAGCAGTGTATGGCGACAAGATACCCCCGGTTTGCACCATTACATTTTTAAGCGTAAAGGACGCACGGCTGTCAGAGTTCTTAAATTTAATACGGATATGGATCTGGAATTTCGTTGCACCTCGCGGGATATCAATGTTTTCCAGGCCTACAACACCGTTATATTCACCACGGATAAGCGATACATCCTGGGTTTTGACAACAGCTCCCCTGTCATTGAGCATATCAAAAGTATAAATAAGCTCAGTACCTGTGGACATCATGTTATACGTGGTAATAAAGGTAAACCCGCCTGAAATTTTATTCAGGGATTCAGCGCCTGCATCGGTAATCGGGACCACTGCCGTGGAAAGCACTACATCACCAGGTATGATATCGTCTGCTTTGTTTAGATTGGATACCTGGGTATAATCGTCAGACGTGGAGATAATAGATACACCGGTGCCTTCAGGGATCGTAATAGACCAGCCTGTTTGGGTTTTCATTGACGAGTCTGTGCTACCGTAGCTCATCATGTTAGTTACTGCACGTTGCGGCCAAGCAGCACCAATAAAAGTGTTATCCGGGAGGAACACATCTTCAGGCTGTGTAGTTAAAATTGGTGCTACAGCGTTGATAACATCAATACCTTTGCCTTCACAGTGTGATAGGAATTTCGTATTATTTGTTGTATAGAGTGAGCTCGAACGGGCAAGGTAAGTCAGCGCAGATTCAAGGGCAGCATCTGCATTTATAGAAGATATAAGTGTACGGTTAAAGTTCTCTGTCGTCGCGCCTTCACCGGCGATGACTTTAGTTGCGTCATAATCAACCTCAGATATTACCTGAGGGCTTTTTTTGAAATCCTCAAAAGCCATTTATTTTCCTCCTATTATAAGGGAATTTTCTCTACTACATATTATACCGAAATCAGGCATAAAGAAAACCCCCAGAACAAAAAGTCCTAGGGGTTTCCAAGCCTTGAAAATTACTTAGAGGGGTTCTTAGTATTTTCAGGCGATGATAGGGGAGCTTTGCGTTTCCGCGTTACTCGCTTTGTGAGACTCGCTGAAGTATCTGCGGCCATTGGGACTGACCTTGTGGTGGCTGTGTCAGTAGCGGAAGGAGCCGGAACCGCTACGGATAAGCTAGCAGGAGCTACTTCGTTTTCAGGAGTTTCGGTTTCTGTTTTTGTCAAAGTTTCCACCGTAGTGGGTACTGGATCAACTGGCAGAGGAGGTAGTTTTAGTACCGATTGCAGCGAGAATTTCCTGAGTAGACAGGCGACCTTTGAGGTCAGAGATCTCGTTACCTTGTTTAGTGATAATACGAGCTTGTTCACGCAGCTCTAACTGACAGAATCTATCGTTCAGGAGCTGAGTTTGAGCATCGATCTTAGCACTGAGAATGTTGGTTTGGCTCTGCAATTGACTTGACAAAGCATTGGTTTGGTTGATGATTTGCAGTTGATTTTCATAATTGGAAGTAGTGATCGAATTACGAATGTCGCAGCAACAGGACTGCATTTGGGCTGTGAGGCTTGCATTACCAGCTTGGATAGCGTTGACAACTTGCTGAGAAGTCATACCTACTTCGCCAGCGACTTTATCTAAGCCACCTTTGATAGTGCAGAGAGCATCATTGATGCGGTTGGAGTCACAGTTCAAAGCGATAGACATTTTATCAATTGCTTCTTTGTTACCATTGATAGCTTGAAGCATCAATTGGTCTGTTACCCCAGCAGCGTGGGCCTTAGCAATAGCTGTTTCTACAGCACCAGTAATAGCGGCATCGTTAACAACTGCACCAGCGCCACCACGACCTAAGCCGCCGAATCCACCAGCACCGAATCCACCGAAGCCGAACAGAATCAACAGGAATATCCACAGCATACCGCCGTTTGCACCCCATCCATCACTGTTACGGTCACCTTTTACAGCGTTCTGTAGAAAGTTAGCTAAATCTAAAGAGTTACCATCGGGCATAGTAAAAATCCCCTCCTTACATATAGTCTTAGTTTAGGTTTCCCTAACCTGTAATAACTATAACATAAAGAGGGGATTAAAGTTCGCCAGGTATTATTCAATAACTTATCAAGAAGTTATCAAATGATTATCGAGGCTATTTTGCCGGATGGCGGAGTGCAGCCATAGCTTTGTTAGCGTACTTGGCTATTCTTTTCAGGATAGCTTTCTTACGTCTATCAAAGGTAGACACTGACATACCCAGTTCTTCTGCGATATATTCACGAGTGTACCGTTCTGTATAGTGTCTGTATTTAAGATCCAAGATTCTTAATTCAGGTGCATCTAGTCCGATGAAGTCGCATAGATCTTCGTATTCCGGCTTTGGAAGTTCACGAAGCATCATCTCCACCGCCTTCAGGTCTTGCTTAGTCAGTCCCATAGCCATTACTCTCCTTTAGCTTCGTCTTTTTCTTCTTCTTTTTCAAAAGCATCACGCAGTGGCACATATAAAACTTTGTGCATGCAGTGTACTTTATGAGCAACCCTTTCCAGGTCAGCTTCTACTTTGCAGAGTCTTTCAGCGAGTTCACCGTCTTCTTCACCAGAATCGGCGGAATGTTCACGTTTACCCAGTGCTTCAGTAACTACCCGTTCATGTTCTTCCATATCGATGAAACAATATTCATTACCCTTGATAAACATGTGTAACTTATTAGTTTCTGTACAGTAATAACCTTGAGGGGTAGCAAAGCTGGAAGTTTTGGCAGATGCAGGCACCTGCTCATCTTTGGCGATAGTAAAAATAGTAAGGGCTTGAGGGCCATTAAGCATTAATTTCATAATTCTAGTTCATCTCCTATAAATTAGTGGAGAATCACTAAGAACTAAAGAGTTTCTTAATTTACACGGGAAAATCTATGAAAGCAGGATGTTGCCCGGCTGGGCTAAGTTGTTTATCTGTCCTTATTCTTCCTATAAATTTCCTTTAGTATCTTAAGATTCCCAAAATTAGATTTTTATTCTACGGAAGCTAAGCTCCGGAATAACAAGTTTAGCATGACGGATTACTCCTTCAGGCAACGGGTTATAAGGTAATTCCATAATAATCTGATAAACACCAGTAGTATCAGTTGGTTCCTGTATTGTTACAAAGCTTGGCGTAACTGCGCTTTTAAAATCTGGTAGCAACGATGTAGACGAGGGATCATTGAACTGAGTATAGCCTACAAAGGTTTTTCCGTCAATGTCCAGATCTTCAATACCAATGTCCTTCAGATTTAGTTCAATGGTTACAGAAGTCTCAGTACCATTAACATTTTGCAGCTCGATATCTTTGACCTGCATTGTAAATCTATTTGCATCATAGAAATAACTGATTAGCGGATCTTCATGGGTTATCGTAGGGGCTGGTAGTGCAGCGTTATCACATGTTACAGTTACGGGATAGGTAACAGCAATGTTATCCGAGTACACTACATTGTCTTTCTTAATACTGTCTACTTCTGCAATGAGATTCTTTGCCAGTCGCTGATAATTGAGATAGACGTCATAGTCTTTCATTTTAGGCCATTTGATTGGCTTGATCCCAGCATCGTAGACCTTGTAAGTCATAGCCTCAGTAGTAACTACCTGGTATTCGCCGGTAAGCTTAATGCCTGTAAGAGCGATATTAAGGGTACCAGGACGTAATACTTCAGCAGGGATAGTTACCAGGCTATCCAGTTTTAATACTGGCACTGTACGACTTGTATTGCTTTCCTTATGGGTAAAGATAACAGAGATCTCGCTGTTAAGCCAATATTCATCAAGTGTTTTTATGCGGATGTACATGGACTGGATCTGGTACGCTACAAAATGTGTAAACCCAGTAGGTACAAGCACATTTCGTTGTACTACAAATTCAGCGACACGTTCAGCATTGACAACTACATTAGTATTATCAATTTTTTCCTGTTGTTCTTCCGCATATGCTTTTTCTTCTCGTTTTCTTTGCCATTCAATGGCGCTATCTTCTATTGCTCCAGTATCTGGAGTTTCCCATTGCGGCATATATATCCTAGGGTCAAGGAAAACCTCGACTCCCTGGACACAAGCACATTCATTGTCATACATTGTCATACAGTGTTACCTCGTTTATAGATTAGGGACGTCGGGCTTTTTGCGCTAAAGTTTCCAGGAGCGCATCTCCCGCAGTCTTTACTTCTGCCAGATTATCTGTAGTTTCTTTGTCACCTTCACGTGCTGCACCTTTTTCCTCAGGATCGAGGATATTCAGCAAAGCTTGGAGTTCATGGACATGTACTTTTTCTTCATGAGCAATATCTCTTAGCACTTTCTGGGCACGAGGATCTACTGCAGCATCCGCATGAGCTTCATATAAGAAAATCGCTTCCTGTTCACTGGCAATATCAAGCCGGATTGCTCGGATAAGTTCATCAGGAGACATTTGTTTGTTAACATTTCCCTGAAAGGGATTAGCAAAATTAGGCATTTTATTTTTCTCCGATCTCTAAAGATTTAAATGGATTGATAGATATAGCGAGCATAGCACGCTGATCAACAGGTTTAGTACACGATTTCAGTTTCCAACCAATATACAGCCTAAACCTGAACCATTTACAATATTTTTTACAGTAAAATAAGCTCCATGTAGCACAAGTAAGCAGGTATACTCCGCGTTTAAATTTAGTTTTAATGTTCTCAGGGTAAATTACACTAAACCATTGTTCGTTATTTAACTTCTTAATATCTGTGTAAACTGCGTTATTTTTACCATTAAAGGTGCGTCCATTTATTTCATAGCTGAAACCATAATTGGAATTGCGGTAAAGCCAACATACTCTGCAAAAATAGCGTTGAATACGTTCTTTTAGTGTAAAGTTGGGGTCAAGTATCTCAACATATCCAGGAATTATGTGATCCGGATCACTTTTATCTTCATAGTGATAGATATAGTGTTTATTAAAGTCATATTGAAATATTTTTGGTACACAGTCTTCATAGATCATCCAGGAGATATCTAAACAATTGTCATAAGTTTGCCAAAACCGCAAACATTTAGGTAAATTCCCATATTCATCAGCAAATAATACAACAATTGGATTTGTAAGATAGGCTATGACCATTGCACATAATTCAAAAACTGCTTGTACTATCCAAATAATCATGCTTCACCCTGTTTTCTATCTTTATTTTCAGTTTCAGCAGGTTTGCTGGCATTGTTTACTCTGTCAATAATGGTGGACATAGCTTTATCTACAACATTATTTAGTGGTTTACCAGGACCTCCTGGGGTAGTATTGTAAATACTGTTAGTAATTTTATTGCCTGTGATCCAAATCATACAGGTAACAAAAAGGTAAATAACAGTAGAGGAGAATTCCCCATAATGGCTCCATGTTTCCTTTAAGTACAGCAAATACAGCGTTACTCCAACAAAAGCAGTGATATCAATGCCAATAATTCCTACAGGTACTACACGATTGATTGAATAAACACCGGCTTCCTTAAGCGTTTCTAATAGATTATCTATGATTTTCTTAAAAATAAAAATCCCCTCCTCATTACCCTCTGGTATATATTATACCTAGTAAATTAAGAAGGGGATTCTAAGTTATAAATCGTTTTCGCTGATTTCGTAGGTATTAATAGTTGGACTCCAGGATAAAGTAAAGCCATAGTCACGATCTTTATACCCATCGACCCAAATCGTAAAGGTATATGTTTTACCTGGTGTTACACCCATAGTTTTGTTACTCTTGTAATATATCCATGATTTATTAGAACTTGCATTACGGATACCGCATCCTTCGCCTACCCCACCCAACAAACCATGGATTAATCTAGCACGTTCATCAGATCCATAATCCCATGTAAAATCACATACGATACGCGTAATATGGGGTGGTATAGTTAAGGTCTCTGTCCAAGTACTGCCCCAAGTTCTTTTCCAAGTAACACTGCCGGTTGCAATGATTGGCTCATATATTGGAGTTATAATAGTATCTTCAGTTAGTGTAATGTTATAGGGGTTACCTGTTACGTTAGTTGTTGACAAAATGATCACCTCTATATCCTGATAAGCGCGAGTATCGCATAAGTTGGTCAAGATTATCTCCCAGTAAAGCTTCCGTCGAAGGTTCCGGATCTTGGGGATCGGGGATATCTCTGGGGTCCTGCATATCTCGTAAATAATTTGGCTGTGAAAAGGTATACTCTGGAACATCTATTTCTTCAGCTATATCACGTAAATCTATAGATTCTCCTTGTGCAAAAAATACACTTGGGGGCAGAGGTGCTTCGTTTCCACATCTTATATCTATTTTTACTGATTCCGACATAGGAATCGTTACATTTACCTGATACGAATATTCACTAAGCTTTTCTACTCTACACCCTGGTATTTTACCAAATAATAGATCGTACATAGGGATTGACTGTCCGTTTGGACTTATAACCGATGAACTATTTAGTTCAGTAGTTGTCGGATCGGAAATAAGGTTAAGTTCTTTACTAACTTCATAAAAAAAATGTTTACCGGGGCAAGGGCGATATAAATACCTAGAAAACCTATCCTCTAACCTCTCCTCTAACATATCCTCTAAGTTGATATCCGGAAGACAATTACTTAATATTTTTGGCGAAATTAGGTCTCCGATTAGTCTATATAGATGTTTATTTATTTTTTGGATAAGTTCTATGAAATATAATTTTTTACTAATATCTAGGCACAAATTATATCTATAGTTTAATTTATTCATATAAGCTAGTACTATAGTGTTTATAAGAGATTTTGCTGTTGTAAGCTGATGATCTGCATATGTAAGTGTTAATAAAGGTAAATCCTTACGGGGCGTTATTCTGCAGTTTTCAAAAAGAAACTCTTTAGTATGCACATTTACATTACTAAGGTACAAAGTCTCCCCTAATCGTTCTGGAGTATCACAGCTTTTCCCTTCAATTATTATCTTTGATAATATATCAGTTTTTAACCGTATAACAGTTAATGGATTTTTTAAAACTTTATATTCGGAATTCTCTCCATCTTCCAACAGGTCACTGTTTACAGAAGTATAGCCAGGTATAATTAGGTAGCGATGTGTGGAAACAAGAGAAGTTACCATACCCTTATATTTCCAAGTATTACTTTTCACTTTAATCACATATATTTCACGGTACAACTTTGTTACAACAAGGGTCATACCATTCAGTTCAGTACTTTTAAGCTTCGTCGTAATTGGATGCAACTCACCATTTCTATCTCGGTACATAAATATATCATTAGGTATATCTCCTTCGATACTAGTGTTAATATGTGAAGCGTTAAGCTGCATTGCTATTTCGTAAGTATGATCTGGTACAAACATATAGTTACGAGATATATAGTTGGTAGATCCCCCTCTCACAAATGTATAAATTTTGCCTGTGGATTTTACTCTAGTATTTGTAGAGGTATCCAGTACACAAACACTATTTTTAAGGAACCCTTTCGCTATCTTTAAGATATCTGAGTTACCTTCAATCGTCGCATGGCACACATTAAACATATTAGCCACCGGTACTTTAATAGGTAACGAGATAAGTTTTTGATTACTGACAGGTTTCAGATTACTCAAGTAGTTGGCTTGTTTATCCGCTAGCATAGATATATCGCATAGTCTACAAAGTTCAGGCAAAATTGACCGAGCTACAGTGTCTGGCATAGTATCATAGGGTGGCTTTAGTATACCTGGTTCTAAATTAATACTAAAGACAACTTCTGCGAACTCCTGTTTTTCAAAGCATACCAATATTTTTTCAGTATCAGTAGGTATTTTAAAAATAGTAGCTTTTTTAGCGATATCATTCACTGTCAGTATATCTTTACTATTATATAATATTCTAGTGCATATAACATCAGTGTCAGGCAGAAGCTGAAGCCCTGGTTTCCAGGGCACACTCGTAGTAGAGTTAGCAAGTACAGTTGTATTACTCAGGGCTACCCTACCAGGACCGATAACAGTTATTTCAATGTTTTTCATAGTCTTTCATATGGCCTCCTTTTATTTCTCAGTTATCTTAATTATATCATATTTTGCTGAGAAATCAAGACTTATAAGAGAAATCCGGATTATAACACCAGTAGGAACAAGAAACCTAACGATGGTATAATCCGGATAGATAAAAGGGGCATAAAGGAATTTTATATTCAGAGGTTGGAGATACGCTACATTGATACTATACCATACTTTTATTAAATTGTCAATACTTATTTATTCTTTTTTGAAATAATCTAAAAAGTTTGCATTTCGCATAAAAAAGCGGGCCTGGTATATCGTTGCACTTCCACAGCTAGCCAGGGAAGCTTTGAAATCATAGTAGGACTTAATACTTTCATAGCTTATCTTACAGTTTTTGATTTCAATTGGGTAGCCGCTGATATCACTGGCAATAATGTCCGCAAGTCCTTCTACGGCCACCATGTCTTCCGTTGTCTTTTCCTTTAATAATTGGAATTGGTATTGATGTACCAGTTCATGAGCAAGAAAGAACATATAGCTACGGTCAGATAAACCCGAACAATCTATGACAATAACGTTTTCCTTAGAGGTCAGTGCCTGGCTGCGATAGGCTATGGATTCATAGTCTTTCACTTTTAAACTTTGCAGTCGTCTGCTATACGCTTTAGTAGAGGGTTCCAGGATAACCACTACATGCCGGTCCAGCTCTAAGTTATATCGTTCTTTAAAGTATTTTTCGATTTCTGCTATTTTACCAGGAGTGTCGTAACGGTCATTACCAACGACCTGATGGCTCCATACGATACTTGGTAAATACATAGCTATTAATAATATCAGCATTTGGATGACGCGTTTCATATATCACACTCCTTACTTATATTAGTAATCAGTTACATTAGGCGTGATACTATTTATACTACTGGAGTAACTAAAAGTCGTATCTCCCCCATGCCAGTCTCCATAAAGCAGTAAATTATAGGTTTTATTAGGGGTTACCCCAACATAATAAGTTAAAGGGGCGTAATCATCATTAAAATCATAAGCAAACCAATATTTATTATTGTCTATATTATGGAGTGACATATTGCCTATATATTCTGAGCTTTCTACGAAATATGCAGACAGTACTTTAAGCACAGTTACACCATTAGGTATCGTTAACGCAAAGGATTGATACTCTGGTTCCCGGGTTACAAGAATAGTTTCTACGCTGGGCAGAGCTACTTGAAGTACAAACGTGTATTCTTGTACGGGGTCAGTATTTGTAGCAAATCGGTTGCTAATCGAGGTATATCCAGGTGCAGAAATTGTAACTCTATAGATTTCATTTTCAAGCAGTCCTTCCAAGGATACTTTACCGTTATTATCTGTTGTAAAGCTCCCTAGCTCTTGAATTTCAATTCTAGCATTTTTATAGCGTTTCCACTTGAATTTATGACTTTTAGTGTTACTGATATTGTTTGTTTTCCACTGCTTAATAATAAGTTTCTATTTGACATAGGTCCTCCTGGTATTTATTTTCATAATTATATTATACTTGGAAAAGCAAAAAAAAGAGAGGTAGTTAGCCTCTCCCTAAAAAAATATTAGTAATCTGTAACTTCAACTGTGTGTTGATTAATAGTAGACGACCATTCGAGTTTAAAATTCAACTTAGTGTAATCAGTATTAACATCTAAATTGCCTATAGTATAATCAATCCAATATTTATTATTGTTAGCATTATACAACAAGTATTCTTCACCTTCTCCATAATTATATTGAGTGTAATTAGAATACAATTTATAGGATTTATTAGGTGTTACACCTACATATGTAGGCAAATTTAAATATCCAGATTGATTAAATGAAGCTCTTAATACTGTTATTCCTGCAGGTACTGTAAAGGTACTGCCATGTGCTAACGTAGTTTCTCCAGTAGGAGTACTGGCTTCTAAAGTAGCTCCTATGGTGACATTGCCTGTCACGATAATTGACATTGGATTATCAGTTAAAGCCATAATATACGGCAGATTTTGAGTTTAGTAATCGGTTACTTTAGGCGTTTGATTGTTAATTGATTGTGAATAACTAATAGTTACAGTTCCTGACTCTGTGCCAGTTTCGCTAGCAGTTGATAACTTTAATGTATAACTTTTATTAGGAGTAACTCCTACATACCAAATATCATAGGCGTCTTCGTAACCCAATAAAGATAACCAATATTTTTTGCCATTTACTGAATATACATCTAAATCTACTTCGCCTTCGTGTTCATGGTATACATCACCCTCTACTTTTAATACTTTTACACCCGCAGGCACTGTAATAGTAACCGTTGTATTCACATCCATAGTACTCAACAATCTTGTTTCAGTAGTCGGTACACTTGCTTCTAATGTTGCCCCAACTGTTACATTGCCTGTAACCACTAAACTCATAGGATTGTCTGTCAAAGCCATCTTTTTCCTCCGATTTCTCACAGAGGAATATTACATTAATAATCAGTTACGTTAGGTATTTTTTGATTAATTGATTGAGAATAAGAAATCTTTAAATACCCTCCATCCAAATTATATTCTGCGCCTACGTATAACGATAATTTATAAGTTTTGTTTGGTGTTACTCCGACATACCATTGATCATAGAAATTAAAACCCTCTGATCTATAACGCCACTCTTTTTGATTAGAAAGGTTTTTTATTTCTACAGTAACGTAATCATCATAACCCTCGCTAGATTCTGCATGACTGGAAATATATAATACAGTAACTCCATCAGGAATAGTTATTGATACTTCCTCATACAAGATGTCATTTGCTTCAATATTTTTGTTGATCAAGAAAGTTTCTTCTGTAGGCTCAATAACTTCTAATTCTGCACTAACCGTAATATTCCCTGTGACTGTAATATTCATAGGATTATCAGTTAGTGCGTGTAATTGTAATAGTAATCTCGGAAGACGGCTGACAGACAATTCTTTATCTGCCTGCCCCCCTACAAGATTTTTGTATTTATTTTTCGACACTTTCTTCAAGCTCCTTTCTTCGTTCTTTTTTCAAGTCTTTCAAGTTCTGTTTCTATCTGGTTTTTCACAGATTTTTCAGCACCGTTTTTATACGTGTAGTAGAGAAGGTGTTGATATCAACATTTTTAAACTTTGGTCCCTCATCCATAAGAAAATAGTATTTTCCTAGAACTGCCAGTTCCTTCAGTTCTTTCAGATCTTCCTCTGAGATTTTTGTGGTTTCTGTAGTTTCTGTAGTTTGCGTAGTTGAATCCATAGTTTCTCGTGGTATTGTAGCTTTTCGCATCCAGAAGTCACGTTCTTTTCTTAGTTTATGCAGCTCTTTTTCCAGATATTTATTTACTACATACTTAACGTCTTCACATGTCATACCACCGCAAGCATGGATTATCGCTTCTTTTAATTCTTCAATTGCAGGTGACATAGAGAACATTCCCCTAACTAAATGTAAAGTACTTTCTAGGCTTGATAATAGTAGTTGTAAACGGGAGTTTATCCTTGTACATTTCCAGTTGTTCTTTAATTACCATAGAGGTAGTGAAACATACCATTTTCTCTTCGTCCAGCTCTATTTGCATTTGAGCATAGTCATCAGTGTTATGCTTGCTTGGCTCGATTTTATAGTGGAGTACATTTATTTCTTTATTAAGGATTTTGTTGATAGATATTTTATCGCCAACAAAGTGTACTGTAGATGCAAATTCACTAAATTTATGCATTTTGTAACTTATCGATCCTTTCTTTAAAGTCATTCAACTTTAGTGATTTTTGTAAGTTATATGTATTCGCCCATTTGAGCCAACCATAAATACTTCCAATTTTAGAGGCTGCACTTAGTTTACTTATCTTATTAGTATCAAGATCACGGTCTAATTTCTTTAGGTTACGTTTCATACGTCGAACAGTTGTTTTGCGTACTAATATGTATCCCTGCGGAAAATGTCTATAACCTAGAAAATCGATACCTTGGGAAGTGGGGAGAAGATTACATTTACTTAATTTGAGCTTCAGATTATTGACTACAAAATCTTCGATTTTCTTAGCCATCAATTTAAGTTCATCTTTGTTATTAGAGAACAACAGAAAATCATCACAGTATCTAATATAACACTTGATGTGATTATCCTGTTTAATGAAGTTATCCAGCGGGTACATATATAAGTTGCCAAACCACTGACTCAAATAGTTACCTATAGGTACATTGGTCGGTGTATCCACGCTGTCAATAATTTCATCTAATAACGCTAATGTTTTCTTACATTTTATTTTCCTGCGTATCAATGCTTTCAATTCTTTATGTGGTATCGACGGATAAAACTTGCTGATATCACATTTTAAGCAGAATTTATTTTTACGCACAAACTCCATACATCTAGTACTTCCGCTGTGTTGACCTTTTCCTTTTCTACAGGCATAGGTATCATTTATAAGATAGCTGTCCCATATTGGTTCCAGTACATTCATAATTGCATGGTGTACTATTCGGTCAGGATAAAACGGGAGTATATAGATTTCTCTTTTCTTTGGTTCATAGATAGTTTTGATTCGGTATTTAGCAGTATGATATGTACCATTTATAAGAGAATCTCTTAGTTCAACGAGGAGCTTTTCTTTCTGTTTTTCAACAGCTTGAACCTTGTGCTGCCATGATTTATGGCGTTTAGCTTTAGTATACGCAAGCTCGATGTTTTCTTTTGATGTAATTTTCTCCCAAAGATTACCTTTACGCTTCATAATAAAATTTTGGATAACTGACGTTCGGTTAGGTCCTACTAGCCCGTGATCCACCCCTTTGTGCATTTTACTAGACTAATTATTAGTCCAATAAGGTCGATATACCCAGCCGAGGGTTAGCCGCGCCAGCTAATTTAATATCCCTCGTATCCGACGTGCCGCGTGCCGAGCAATTGTTGTTCCCATAAGCTGAGAAATTGTTGCAATTGGCAGCCTGCGAACTGCAATTCGAGCTATTGTTCCAGTTGGCCCCCAAGAGGACCTGCTGCAAGAGCCCATTACAGGTGATGGTATATCTACCTTCTATAATGAAAATTCATTATATATAAATTTGTGGTCGTCTCCGCTGCTTCGCAGCAGATCTGCCCCTCGTTTTCCCGCTTCGCGGGCGTTTTAAGTTTTCTTCGGCCATCCGGCCCTAGTTTTTTCGTTTAAAGGATGCTCGTTTTCATGATTACAAGTTAACTACCCGCGGCTCCGACGCGCCGCGAGCCGAGCAATCGCCGTCCCCAGAAGCCGAGAAATAGGTGCAATGGGCAGCCCGCGAACCGCAAGCCGAGCCACCGGACCAGGAGGCCCCCAAGAGGACCCGCCGCAAGAGCCCAAGACAGGATCCTCGATTGGTATCATCATAGGTAGCATTGTAAACAGATTTAGCTTGCCATGAGTAACCACTTAAATAATAGTTATTAGTATCCCAGCTTGAGTTTGGATAGTTTTCATAGGTATCTTCTCCCCATTGCCACAACACTCCAGTACAATCCTCTATCCCGTCGTTACTTAAAATGCGCTGACCGTTACTAGCTACATGACCTCCAGTAGTGTTAGGATTAGCAGCACCTTGGATAGATACTTGTTCAGGAGTACCTTTCATAACTACTATAAAAGCACTACGGGGTAGTAAATGTTTGGTAACTTTTCCGAAGTATTCAACAAATTTTTCACCATTGAATTTCATTGGAGAGGAAGTTTCGTCACAGATAACACCATTGTACTTACTAACTAATTTTTCATTAGTAGAGTCCCAGCTTGGAAGATAGATATCCACCCATTGTCCATACTCTTTAGAATATACCATACCTTCAGGATCACTTTTAGGGAGGTGTAAAAGATCCCAAACACTTGCAGGCAGGATATCTCCAGCAGCATAACCGCTAAGACTATGTCCGTTAATGGTACCCGCGTCTGCACATAGACAATGGAATCCTCCGATCTTTCTACTGGTATGTTCAGTATAACCCGCGGGAGCTGTAGGGTCAAGTGAAAGTACCAGTGTAGGATCCAGATTATTAACATTATCTACAGGCTGACAAGCATAGATATAAATATCTTTTCCTGCTCTATCAGCGGCAGTACCAATATCAGATAGATCTAATGTTGTATCCTGGGAAACAATGTAACCATTGCCACCAACATTTATTTCTGTTGCGGCCGGGATAACAATGGTTGTTTTATGAGGCTCAAATAGATCTTCCCTGGCGTACCATCGAGGCGTATAGCCAACGATAGCCCGTAAATTACGTAGTTCGCCAGGGGATATATCTGAGGACATAAGTAATTTTCTTGTAATACTCATGAAAACATAGCTCCTTTCATACTTTACTTACTTGGAAATATATCCAAGCTACTTATTATTTTACCTCAATAATTAGAATTTGTAAATTATTTAGATTCCAGAAGATGTGCCAATTTTTCAGATTTGGTGTATCTGTGCATATTAGTATCATCACCAATATTTACATTCATACCCAATTCTTTGGCTCTGCGGCGGATGTTTCGTACAAGCTGCGGTTTTTTATCCGCAGGGGCATGGCGAAACATTTTAATCGCTGCCATCACGTGGTTTTTATCATTTAAGGGATAAGACCGGGTTTCTGGGATTCCAAATACTCCAGTGGGAAGCCTGTCTCTTGCTTCCGTATCAAGTTTAGCCATAATTTTACATTCCTTTCTTTGTTTAGTGTCTTACAGGATTTTCTAAGTCTGCCCATAAAAGTCCAAGGACTACGCCGACAGCAAGTGCAGCTAACGTAGCTTTCTTGGGGTTGGACATGATAAATAAATCTACTTTAGCAACTAATGCCTTGGCTCCTTCTTTAACTGCAGTAATTACTTTAGTAGCTATTTCTTTGATTTTTTCCATTATTGATATTCCTCCTAGCATATAAGCTATAATATATTAGTTATTCCCCTCCCCTAAAACAGAGGAGGAGAATCTAATAGGTCCATTTATTACCGATAGGTCAGTTTATTACCGAGCCATTCTTGGTCCAGTTTTTCAGGGTATAACCACTATCAGGTGTACACGTGAAGGTAACAGTGCTGCCATAATTGACATTTAATTCACCCCAATAATTTGTTCCTTCATAGGTAGCATAGATACTACCATGTTCAGGTTTAGAAATAATAACTTTTAATACCTTAATAGTAGCAGCATTGTGAGTTACGGTAGTTGCAGCGGTTACTGTACCAGTCTTAGTTGCGCCACCATTATAGCCTGTATTACCAGTATAGGTAATTGTATAGGTAGTTCCATATGGACAGCTCAGGTTATTTTGGGCAGCACTTGTTGCAGTACTTGTGTATCTGGGCAGTGTTCCACCATAAGTAGAGTTGACAGCGAGTTTAAGAACATATGTTTGGTTAGTCGTAGCAGGCACAGTCAAGTTATAGTACCTTAATGTGGATGTTGCAGATTTAGCAGGAACGCTGACATCCGCAGTTACTGTTCCACTTACTGCAGCAGATGCAGTATATGTGTAAGCTGCAGTTGCAGCATTTGCAGTATATACAATGCTGTATGCAGTCCCATAATCAACTGTATAATTTGTAGCAGAAGATGTGGCTGTTTTAGCAACGCCACCAATAGTAGCTACGTACGTTTGGTTGGTCGTTGCACCAATAGATAAGGTGAAAGTCTTAATAGTAGCCGCGGTAGCAGTGATAGTCAGGTTACCCGTGATAGTA
>OHCS01000379.1_pt1 | contig 26283 bp, 29 predicted proteins | sample 1566741 | NCBI WGS metagenome assembly OHCS01 (sample SAMEA3879604, study PRJEB24766) | human gut metagenome | biome: human-associated habitat; feature: feces | place: USA | collected 1985/1987 | reverse complement strand
TACGAATCTCCGGTGGGTCACCAGAAAAGAGACGCGAGAGCGTCTCTTTTCTTATACCGCGGAGATTATTTGCGTAGCAAATTTTGCCTTTGGCAAACGAACTCCGGACAAGTCCGGACTGACGCGGTTTGCAATCGGCGCAAAGCGAGTTGCGCCAACAGATGATTGCAAACGGCTATTACGGAAGTCCGTTGGACTTCCTACGAATCTCCGGTGGGTCACCAGAAAAGAGACGCGAGAGCGTCTCTTTTCTTATGCCACGGAGATTATTTGCGTAGCAAATTTTGTCTGTTTTACTTTATAATTTATTTCGGAATTGTAGCAAAAGCTTTTTGGATTTTATTATATGGTTTATGTCATTTTATTTTGTCTCAGTCGGTCAGACCAACGATGTAGTCGATGCTGACGCCGTAAAAGTTTGCAAGAGCGATAAGCGACGTCATGGACGGTTCGCGTTTGCCCGTTTCCCACATGCTGACGACGGCTTTGCTGACGCCTATGCTTTCGGCAAGCGCAACCTGACCCAGAGACCTTTCCATGCGCAACTCTTTCAACCTTTGCGAGAATATCGGCAACGCTTCCGCATTTTTCATAAGACGCACACATTCCTTGGCATATTGATACTATATTTTTCTCACAAATGTATGATTTATGCTTGACATCTCACAAATGTGAGAATATTATGAAATCGCGTTTGTCGGGAATTTGCGTCGGTCGCGGTTAAGTATTCGGGGCAGGGTGGCCGTCAGACGTGTACAATGCGTACCGCATATATTTCAAATGATTGAAAATCAAATTTGGAGAAGAACGGTCGGGTTGAATGCGCTTTTTTTTATTTGAAAGACTACGCAAATCCAAAAGTCAGTTTTACAGCGCATTACCGTACAATCCGCAACGTACTTCTCCTTTTCATTTATTGTAGCGTATCGGCGTTTCAATTAAAAGGTGAGAGAAAACAACTGTATTTTTGAATTTTCGTAAAGCAATTTTCGAAAATTGCAGTGGCGGGTATTGCGGCGAATTTCGGCGGTTTCAGAAAAACACGGGAACGAATGACGAGAGAATTTTGCCTTTTTCGATGACGATATAGGCATAGGTCGGAGTCTGGGACATCGGGTGTGAGAGTGCGCCGGGGTTTATAAGCGTTACGCCGTTGTATTCCGTTCTTTCGGCAAAATGCGTGTGACCGTAAACGGCAAGGGAACAGCCGAGTTCGGCGGCGCGTAAAGAAAGGGAAAGCAAGTCGCTTTTTACGCGGTAAGCGTCGCCGTGGGTAAGCAGAATTCGCACTCCCTCGACCTCAACGACCTGTTCGGCGGGAAGGGGCATAAAGTCGCAGTTTCCGCGCACGGCATAAAAGTTTTTGTGCCCCGAAAGACAAGCGAGCCGCGCCGCACCGTCGCCCAGAAAGAATACGTAATCGCTCTCGTTTGCGACTTCTTCGAGGTTGGGCGGCAGGGTGCGTTCGTGTATGTCGGAAAATGCGAAAATTGTTTTCATAGCGGGTTTAAGTGTTAAAAACCGACGCATTAAGCGTCGGTTTTGTCGTTTTCGAGAATTTGCAGCATATTGCGCAAGGCGCGTCCTCTGTGGCTTACGGAGTTCTTTTCCTCCTGTGACGCTTCCGCGAAAGTCTTGCCGAGTTCGTCGCTGAAAAACAGGGGATCGTAACCGAAACCGTTGTTGCCGCGTTCATGGTCCAGAATGTGTCCTTCGACGCGTCCTTCCGCGGTAAGTTCTTTTCCGTCGGGATATACGAGCGCGATTACGGAGCAGAAGTGCGCCGTTCTGGGTTTGCCTTCAAGGTTTTTGAGCAGGAGTGCGTTGTTCTTTTTGTCGTCGTGTTCTTCACCTGCGTAGCGTGCCGAATAGACGCCCGGTGCGCCGTCGAGCGCGTCAACCATAAGTCCGCTGTCGTCCGCAAGTGCGGGCAGTCCGCTGAGGTCGCGTATGGTACGCGCTTTTATCAGCGCGTTTTCCGTGAGCGTATCGCCCGTTTCTTCTATTTCTACGTTTATTCCGAGGTCTTCGAGGGAATACATCGCATCGAAGTGGCCGCCGAGTACCGCGCGGATTTCTTTGACTTTGTTCTTGTTGTTGGTCGCAATGGCGATTTTCATTTATGCCTCCAAAAGGCTTTTTTCGTTTTCTTTTGACTTCTTCGAGAAGCTGCGTACGGATTTGGCAACATTGACGAAGTGGTCGGCTATTCTTTCGCTGTCGGATACGAACGACGAGAAGAGCAGTCCGCTGTCGGGAGTGCAAAGTCCTTCGTCCAGTCGGTTGACATGGTTGGACGTCATAACTTCGGAGTAGTCGTCTATTCCGTCTTCCTGTTTGTATATAGCCCCGAGCAGGGACAGGTCGTTGTCATTATATTCCGCCATTACGTTTTCCGCAAGGGAATCTATGCGCGATTTCATTTCGCGGATTTCGTCGACTGCTTCTTCGGAGAAAGTTTGCCCCGACATTTGCAGTTTCTGGGCGTATTCGACTATGTTTTCGGAGTAGTCGCCTATTCTTTCGAGGTCGCTCACCGAATGGTACACCGTGGACAGGAACACGTTGTCGACGGCGCTGATGTCGGTTTTGGAGAGTTTGACGTTGAAACGGACGATTTCGCGGTTGAGGAAGTTGAGCTGTTCTTCGTTTTTGACGAAGGTATCCTTGTCTGCGAAATCGAGCGTGCAGAGCATATTAACCGCGCTGTCGAAGTTGTAAAGCGCGATTTCCGCCATGTTGAGCACTTCTTTGCGAAGCTGTGCCACCGCGATAGGGGGAGTGGACAGGAAGTGTTCTTCGAGATAAACGAGATGCGGAGCGTTGGGGTCGGGTTTGCGTTTTCTTTCGGGCAATATCTTCGATACGAGTTTGACGAGCAGGTTGGTGAAAGGAAGAATTATCGCAACCGTTATGACGTTGAAGAACGTATGGAACATAGCCAGTTGCGTGGACGGAACCTGCGGGAACATCTTTTCGAACAGTACGCCGAAAGTCACTGCGCCGTGCGACGCTTCGCGCATAATGAGCCCGACGAGCATAAAGAGGATAACGCCGGAAATGTTGAAAATCAGGTGAATGAGCGCGGTGCGTTTTGCGTTGGTGGAACTTCCTATACCCGCGATTACCGCGACCACGCAAGAGCCGATATTGCTGCCCATTGTGAGGTAGATGCCCTGGTCGAGAGAGATAAGCCCCGAGAAAACCATTGTGATGGCAATACCCGTCATAACGGACGAACTTTGAATTACGGCGGTGAGAACCGCACCTATTATTACGAGAAGTATGGGATTTTTGATTGTGGCGAGGAAAGCCTGAACGCCGAGACTTTCTTCTTCGGTGAATATAGACATCGAAGAGCTCATTATGTCGAGCGCCACGAAAATGAGTCCGAAACCGAGGAGTATGCCGCCTACCTTTTTGACTATGTCCTTTTTGGAGAACATAATCATACACGCGCCGATGAACGTAAACGCCGCAAATATTACAGTGGTCGAAACGGATTCGCCGAGCGTGCCGAGTGCGACAATCTGACCTGTGATTGTGGTGCCGATGTTCGCGCCGAATATTATTGTTGCGGCCTGGGTGAGGGACATAAGCGACGCGTTGACAAAACCGATTACCATAACGCTGACGGCGCCCGAACTCTGAATTGCAGCCGTTGCGACGGTGCCTATTCCGACTCCGAGGAGTTTGCTTTTGGACGTTTTGGAAAAGAGGGTTTTGAGTTTGTTGCCGCTGACCGATTCCAAATTGGAGCTCAGAACTTTGGTGGCAATGAGGAAAACGCCGATGCCGGCGAGCAGAGAAAGTATAGCGGAGATGATTATTGCAGCCATAAGTCAATGAGGGGCTAACGCTTTTCGCGCGACCCCGAGTAGTGCCTCCGTGAGGCTGAATTCGTTAAGTGCGCTACGGATTATTATAAAGATTTGTCACAGAGTTGTAAACAATTTGAAAGGTTTTGCGGAAAGTTGTCAAAAAATTGTAAAAAGGAAATGCCGAAAAACCTAAAACGGTTGTCGGATTTCAGCGTTTGAAGGGCAAAAAACCGTCGTCCTCGTGCAGATTGGTTGCAAGGTCGTTTTTGAGCATAAGTCCGCGTTTTACGGACTTGTAACCGTATTTGCCGCGGATTTTGTCTATGCTTTGTTCGAGTTTTTCTTCTTTTTCGCCTTCGCAGTCGAAAAGGGAAGTCTGGACGACGTTTTTGTCCGACAGACGGATTGCCGCAACGGAAATCGCGCGCAACGGCGCAGGGAAAGTGTGAAGTTTGACGAGCAGTTTGAGAGCGGCTTCGGCGATGTCCGCGGCGTTGGAAGTGGAGCGGGGAAGTACGCCCTGACAGGACTTGTGACTGAGTGACGCTTCGCGCACGGAAAGTCCGACTCCGTCCGCGCAGAGGTTGAAACGTCTGAGGCGCATTGCCACCATTTCCGCAAGCGCGTAAATTACGATTTTGGCGTCCTCGAACGTCGTCATATCGCGCGGCGTCGTGGTGCCGTGGCTTACGCTTTTGGGTACGTGCGTGTCATAGTAGAGTTTTACGGGTTCGGTTTCGATACCGCGTGCGGCGGCGGACATTTTGTCGGCGATAATGCCGAAATGGTCGCGCAACATCGCTACGTCCGCGCAAGCAAGCTGTTTTATTGTGCGAATGTTGAGATTTTCAAGTTTCTGCGCCGTTTTTCTTCCAATCATAATGAGCTCGGAAGGGGAGCGGTCGCCGATAAGCCGCATATAGTTTTCGCGGTCGAGAACGACTGTCGCGTCGGGTTTTTTGAGGTCGCTGCCCAGTTTTGCAAGAACTTTCGTGAAGGACACGCCGACGGATATGGTAAGTCCCGTGCGTTTTTTCACGGTTTCGCGGATATTGTCGGCAATCTGTTTGCCGTTGCCGAGCAACCTCACCGACTCCGTAACATCGAGCCAGCATTCGTCCAGTCCGAAACTTTCCACTCTGTCCGTGAATTCCGTGTATATTCCGAAAACCTGTTTGCTGTATTTGACGTACTCGTCGTAGTGCGGCGGTACGAATACGATATTCGGGCATTTTTGCCGCGAAATCCATATGGCTTCGCCCGTTGCGACGCCGGCTTCTTTGGCAAGCATATTCTTTGCCAGAACTATCCCGTGCCTGACCTCGGGATTCCCGCATACGGCAAGCGGCAACCCGTCGAATTCGGGGTGCATTTTTTGTTCCACTGATGCGTAGAAATTGTTGAGGTCGCAATGGAGTATGGTTCTGTCCATAAGCATATTATACACAAATAATGTTGCAAAACAACTTGCAAAGAAGTATAATCAATAAAAAAAATATCGTGCGTGTCTGCGCGCGTTTCACGCGCAGGCGCAAAGGAGAAAATATGATTCTTGTCACAGGCGGAGCAGGTTACATCGGTTCGCATACCGTGAGAGAACTGCGCGAAAGAAATATGGACGTCGTGGTTTACGACAATCTCGTTACGGGTCACATCGAGGCGGTAGGCGACGCGCCTTTCGTCAAGGGCGACATTTTCGATACGGAGTTGCTGCGCGAAACTTTCCGCAAATACAACGTTGACTCCGTAATTCACTTTGCGGCGTATTCTCTCGTCGGCGAGAGCATGACAAACCCCGCGAAATACTACCGCAACAACGTTGCAGGCACGCTTTCTCTTCTCGACGCAATGCTTGCCGAAAACGTCAAATATCTGGTATTTTCGTCCTCTGCCGCGACTTACGGCGACACGGGCGACGGGCTCATCACGGAAGACAGCCCCCAGAACCCGACCAGCGTATACGGTCAGACCAAACTTATGATGGAACAGTTCATGAGCGACTACGACAAAGCGTACGGAATGAAGTACGTTGCACTGCGTTATTTCAACGCGGCAGGCGCGCACCGTGACGGCGACATCGGCGAGGCTCACAATCCCGAAAGTCACCTTATCCCCATCATTCTGCAAGCGGCGTCGGGCAAACGCGACCACATCGGCATTTTCGGCGACGATTATCCCACCCGCGACGGTACGTGCATCAGGGACTATATTCACATAACCGACCTTGCGGACGCGCATATCCGTGCGCTCGAATACCTCAAAAACGGCGGCAAGTCCACTTACTACAACCTCGGCAATGGCAACGGTTTTTCCGTCAAGGAAGTCATCGAAACCGCGCGCAAGGTTACGGGACTTGACATAAAGAGCACGGTTGAGGCGCGCCGTCCCGGCGACCCCGCTACGCTTGTTGCGTCCAGCGACAAAATCAAACGCGAACTCGGCTGGAAACCCCGTTACGACAGCCTCGAAGAAATAGTCGCTTCCGCGTGGAAGTGGCACAGCACCCACCCCGACGGGTTCAAGAAATAATATGCTTTGCGACCTTTGCCACAAAAGAACGGCAACGCTTTGCGACAGAACGCTTGTCAACAACGGCATAGCGGAGTATCACTTTTGCGCGGACTGTTATAAGGCAATAATGCAGGCGGGCAGAACCGCGTTCGACGTAATGCAGGAAGTTCACGCCCGAAAGGGCAAGGAGTGTCCCGCTTGCGGCACGACCGCAGAAGATTTCCGCACGGGGTTTATGTTCGGCTGTCCCGAATGTTACCGCAATATGCGCGAAGTCGCGGTTGCGGCGGCGGAAGCCACGCAGAACTCGTCCACGCACGTCGGCAAACGACCGAAAGGAGTAAGAAATGGACGTTAAAGAAACATACGAACTCACACGCTTTAACGTCATTTCTTCGCGTATCCGTCTTGCCCGCAACGTCGAAGGACTTCCTTTTCCTCACAGACAGACGCGCGAGGACAGGGAAGAGTGCCTTGCGTTTATGAAAGGCGCAGACGCCGCGGCGAAAGGGCTGTTCGAATACAACTTCTATTTCATGAAGGATTTGAGCCCGATTGAAAAACTCGCAATGGTCGAGCGTCACCTGATATCGCCCGCCTTGCAGAAAAACGACGCCACGGGCGCGGTCATACTCGAAAAGAAAGAGGGCATTTCCATTATGCTCAACGAGGAGGACCACGTACGCGAACAGTGCGTCGAGGACGGGCTTAACCTGCGCACGGCGTACAAACGCATAAGCCGTTACGACGACAGGCTTATACGCGAATTGCCGATAGCATACGACGACAGACTTGGATTTCTCACCGCGTGTCCGACCAATCTCGGCACGGGAATGAGAGCGTCTACAATGCTGTTTCTTCCTGCGCTCAAACTTGCGGGAGCAATCGAAACCGCGCTCAAAAAATTCGTAATGGACTACGGGCTTACGGTGCGCGGAGTTTACGGCGAAGGCAGCGGAGCGCTGGGCGATATGTACCAGCTTTCCAACACCAGAACTCTGGGGGTTGACGAAGAGAGTATAATAGAGATAATAGAACGTGCAACTGCGGAAATGTGTCTGCACGAAAGCCGCGCGAGGGAAAAGCTGGCGCACAAAAAAGGCGCGGAACTCTACGACAAAATATGTCGCAGTTACGGCATTCTTCTCAATGCGTACATGCTTTCTTCCGCGGAACTCATGAACCTCATTTCCGACGTCAAGTTGGGCGTGATATTGAACATACTGCCACTTAAAGACACAAAACCGCTTGATAAACTGCTTGTTTTGTGTTCGGCGGCAAATCTGACACTTACTACGGGCGAGTGTTCACCGACAGAAAGGGACATAACCCGTGCGCGGCTCGTGAAGGGCATATTAAAGGAGGTAAAATAATATGGTATTTTCCGAAAACTACAAAGCCGCACTCGACAAAGCCGTGGGGCTTGCGGCGCGAACAGGCGGGCTCGTTTGCACCGAGCACCTGCTTTACGGACTTGTCGCACAGACAGGTTGTCTTGCGGCACGTATTCTTGCACAATACGGCGTGGACGAGAGAGCCACGCTTGCACTTTTCAACATAGGAGAGGCGGTAAACAGCGTCTCCGTTTCGACGCGCGCTCAGCGCGCAATCGACTTGTCGAAAGCCGTTGCGGCGAAAGTTTCGTCGTCGCAGATTAACACCGAACATCTGCTTTACGCGCTTGCAGAGGACAGAACGTCCGTTGCGGCGGGTGTGCTTATGCGCAGATGGGGCGTAGACCTCGACGTTCTGCAAAACAAACTTGCCGACGCAATGACGGGCGGCGGTCAGACTGCCGAAAGAAAAGTCTACGACCTCAACGACCTTATAGACGGCATATTCGGCGAATTTTTCTCTCCGTCTCCGAGACAGACCGCGAGAAGGGAAGAACCCGTGCGCAACACGGATTACTATCCCTTTGATAACGGCGGCGCGGACGCGAGAGAGCAGGCGCCTTCTTCGCAAAATGCGGGAAGGGGCGGACTTTCCGAAGAACTCGCGCAGTTCGGCACCGACCTTACCGCAAAGGCAAGGGCGGGCAAACTCGACCCTGTAATCGGCCGCGGCAAAGAAATCGAAAGAATAATTCAGATACTGTGCCGCCGCACCAAAAACAACCCCGTGCTGATAGGCGAACCGGGCGTAGGTAAGTCGGCGATAGTCGACGGACTTGCGCAGGCGATAGTTCAGGGACAGGTTCCCGACTTGCTCCGCGACAAAATCGTGTTCTCGCTTGATATCACGTCCATGGTTGCGGGTACCCGTTACCGTGGCGACTTCGAAGAAAGACTCAAAAAGGCAATCGACGGAATCAAACGCGCAGGCAACATAATTCTTTTCATCGACGAAATCCACACCATTCTCGGTACGGGTTCGACGGGCGAAGGCGGTCTTGACGTCGCAAACGTGTTGAAGCCTATGCTTGCCCGCGGCGAATTGCAGACAATCGGCGCAACAACAATCGAAGAGTACAGAAAGTATTTCGAGAAAGACGCCGCACTCGAACGCAGGTTCCAGCCCATTATGGTGGAACAGCCGTCGGTGTCCGATACAATCGAAATTCTGCAAGGACTCAAAGAAAAGTACGAACAGCACCACAAGGTTGAAATCACGGACGAGGCGATTTCGTCCGCCGCGATACTTTCCGACAGATACATCACCGACAGGTTCCTTCCCGACAAGGCAATTGACCTTATCGACGAGGCGGCAAGCAGAAAGAAGATACTCAATTTCACCACGCCTCCCGAAATCAGAAAGGTCGAGGAACGCATAAAGGAAGTCGAACTCGAAAAATCCGAAGCCGCACGTCACGAGCAGTATGAGCGCGCCGACAAACTCAAACAGGAACGCGACAATCTGGTCGAGCAGAAAGAGAAACTCGAAGCGGAATGGAAGAATAAGAGCAAAGACGTCAAACTCAGTATCGGAGAAGAGGAAATCGCGGACATAGTCGCCGACTGGACGGGAATTCCCGTACGCAAGATTACGGAAGGCGAAAGCGAAAAACTGCAACATCTCGAAGAAATTCTGCACAAGAGAGTCATCGGACAGGACGAAGCGGTGGTCGCCGTCGCAAAAGCAATCAAACGTGCGAGAGCGGGACTCAAAGACCCCAAACGTCCCATCGGTTCGTTCATATTCCTCGGACCTACTGGCGTCGGCAAAACCGAACTCGCAAAAGCGCTTGCCGAAGCAATGTTCGGCGACGAAAATCTGCTTATCCGCGTGGATATGTCGGAGTATATGGAGAAACACAACGTCTCCAAACTCATCGGCTCCGCGCCTGGTTACGTGGGTTACGACGAGGGCGGTCAGCTCACCGAAAAGGTGCGCAGAAAACCCTATTCCGTCGTTCTGTTCGACGAAATCGAAAAGGCACACCCCGAAGTGTTCAACATTCTGTTGCAGATACTCGAAGACGGCAGACTTACGGACAGCCACGGCAGAGTGGTAAGTTTCAAGAATACAATCGTCATTATGACATCAAACATCGGCGCGGCGGAAATCGCGAAAACCAAAGCGCCGCTCGGTTTCGGCACGGGTTCGGACAAAGCGGCGGCAGAGTACGAGAATATGCGCGAACGTCAGATGCAGGCGTTGAAAGAGGCGATGAAACCCGAACTCATCAACCGTATCGACGAAATCATCTTCTTCCACCGCCTTACAAAAGAGGACATCGAGAAAATCTCGGCGATTATGTTCTCGGCGTTGTCGAAACGGCTCTACGAGCGCGACATCACAATTACCATCACGGACGCGGCAAAAGACTTCATCGTGGGACAAGGCTACAACGAAGAGTACGGAGCAAGACCGCTTCGCCGTACGATACAGCGACTTGTCGAAGACAAACTCAGCGAAATGCTGTTGTCCGGTGAAATCGGCGGCGGCGACAAAGTAACGATAGACGTCGACGGCGGCGCGCTCACCTTCAAAAAATAAACAGCTGAATATAGGTTTTTAGGCACAATATGATTATTTTTCGGGGCGGCGGATTTTGCCGCCCCATTCGTTTGCCTTGTCCGCGCGCGTGTGGTAATATATTACTCGGTCAAGTATTTTTCATATCGCTATTGAATACGCCGAAGAAATTTGATATAATGTTATTACCAAAATTCGGAGGCACAGCTATGAAAATCGAAATCTTCGGAAAAGACTACAACGTCAGCGATTCGCTCAAAGCAATCACCGAAAAAAAGTGCGCCAAACTCGACAAGTATTTCAATGACGACGATGACGCTGTCGCGAAATTCGTCGTTACGCTGGAAGGCGGCACCTACACCACGGATATGACCGTCGTCTATCGCAGTCAGTCCTACCGTGCGGAAGCGTCGTCCCCCTCGCCCTTCGACAACATCGACGAGGTCATTCCGAGACTGCTCGGACAAATCCGCAAACAGAAGGACATCTGGGGCAAAACCAAGAGAGGCGCAGAAAACGTCTACGAGGAAGAAGAAGTCTGATGAAAGTCGGAATATCGACAGCAACATTCTTTTCGAAAGTATTGACCGAGGACTCGTTCTCGGTCATTCAACAATGTGGCGGGGAATGCGCCGAAGTGTTCCTCACCACTTACACCGAATACGAGCCCGCTTTCGGCGACCTTTTACAGGCTCGCCGCGACGGGCTTGAAATATATTCCGTTCACTCGCTCAATACGCAGTTCGAACCCCAGCTTTTCAACGCCGCACCGCGCACACGCAACGACGCCGAAGTTTTTTACCGCAAGGTTCTGGACACGGCGCGCAAACTCGGCGCAAAGTACTACACTTTCCACGGAACTACGCGTCTTAAAAAGACCTCTTTCGTGTCGCCAGAAAAAGTGGGCAGACGAATGAAGGAACTCGGCGACATAGCGCTTGACTACGGCGTTACGCTTTGTTTCGAGAACGTACACTGGGCGGCTTTCAATTCTCCCGAATTTTTCGCGGAAGCCAAAGAGTATTGCCCGAACGTCGGGGCGGTGCTTGACATCAAACAAGCGCGCCAAAGCGAACGCGACTGGCGCGAATACATTGCCGTTATGGGCGACAGACTGCACAACGTTCACATTTCCGACTGTACCGAGGACGGCAAAATAGCTATGGTCGGCAAAGGCGTTTTTCCTTTCGGAGAACTCGTGAACGAACTCACCGCCGCAGGATACGACGGACCCCTTATCATCGAACAATACGCGGGCGATTATTCTTCGTTTGAAGAAGTCGCCGACGGCGTCAAATATGTGAAAAACATTATCGGAGGCTCTTATGCTCATTAAATTCGATTTCAACAATATGACCGACAAGTTCATCGGCGACCAGGGTATCACCGACGCCGAACTCGCCGCCGTAGCACCCAAAGCGCGCGAGGCGTTCGACAAGTTCGGAAAAATGCGCGGAACGGGTATGACCGCGTGGGCCGACCTGCCTTACAATCAGGACGAAATAGTAGACGACATCATCGCTACTGCGGCGAAAGTCAGAGCGGACTTCGACAACTTCGTCGTTCTCGGTATCGGCGGAAGCGCGCTCGGTCCCATTGCAGTGTTCACCGCGCTGTGCCATTTCCGTTACAACGACCTGCCCAAGGAGAAGAGAGGAGTCAAATTCTTCGTCGAAGACAACGTCGACCCCGAAAGAATGCTTGCACTCCTTGACGTAATCGACGTCAAACGCACGATGTTCAACGTCGTCACCAAGAGCGGCGCAACCTCCGAAACGATGAGTCAGTATCTCATCATAACCGACATACTCAAAAAGGCAGTCGGGGACGATTGGAGCAAACACATCATCGCAACCACTTCCGCGGCGAAAGGCAATCTCATCAAACTTGCAAAGAAAGAAGGGTTCAAGACGTTCTACATTCCCGACGGCGTCGGCGGACGTTTCTCCGAGCTTTGCCCCGTAGGTCTGCTTCCTGCGGCTGTGCTCGGCATAGACATCAAAGGTCTGCTCAAAGGTGCCGCCGATATGGACAAAGCCTGCTCCGACGGCAATATGTTTGCAAACTCCGCACTTATGGCGGCGGCGTTGCAGTTCATCGCAATGCGCAAGGGCAAGAACATTTCCGTTATGATGCCTTATGCGGATTCTCTCAAATTTATGGCAGACTGGTACTGCCAGCTCTGGGGCGAAAGCCTCGGCAAGGCGGTTGACCTCGACGGCAAAACCGTCAACGAAGGTCAGACCCCCGTCAAGGCGCTCGGCGTAACCGACCAGCATTCGCAGGTTCAGCTTTACACCGAAGGTCCGTTTGACAAAGTCATCACCATCATCGGAGTGGAGAAGTTCCGCGGCGACGTCAAAATCGCAGACGGTGCGGAAGAATTCCCCGACGTCAACTTCCTTTGCGGACACACGATGGGCGAACTCATCAACACCGAAAGAGTTGCGACGGAATACGCGCTCACTCGTTCCAAACATATGAACAACACCATTTTGCTTCCCGAAGTCAACGCGGAAACGGTGGGACAGTTGCTCATGTTCTTCCAGTTGCAGACCGCGTACTGCGGAGCGCTGCTCAACATCGACACTTTCAACCAGCCCGGCGTCGAAGAAGGCAAGAACGCGACCTACGCGCTCTTTGAACGTAAAGGCTACGAAGCCAAGAAAGCCGAACTCGAAGCCGCTCCCAAGAAGGACGCAAAATACATCATCTGAATTGTCGGACACCAGACAATTATCCGACCGTCCGCAAAAGGACGGCAGGATAACGCAACTCCCATTCGACGCCGACCGTTAGAAAGCACAAGGTAGTGCCTGCGACGTTGAAATGGCAGCATGAAATTTCGATAATGCGTCGCCGTCCGTATGACGGCGGCACAACCGATTGCAAAGGCAATCCGTATAAAAGGACGGCTTTATGTACACGTTTTACGCTTTGCTCAACAGAATGAAACTCATAGAGCGGTGGAGTCTTATGCGTTCCACCACCAAAGAGGACCTTATGCAACACGCCGCGCACGTTGCGATTATAGGTCAGGCGCTCGGCATTATCCGCAACGAGTATTTCGGCGGCAACGTCGACACCGACAAAATCGCGGCGCTCGCGCTGTACCACGACACGGCGGAAGTTGTGAGCGGCGACCTTCCCACGCCCATAAAGTATTACAGTCCCAAAATCAAAAGCGCGTACAGCGAAATCGAGAACGTCATCAACAAGAAACTTTTGAGTTCGTTGCCCCCCGAAATGGCGGCGAAATATTCCGAGTATCTGCAACCCGACGAAAGTACCATGGAGTACAAGATTATGAAAGTTGCGGACAAACTTTCGGCGTACATAAAGTGCATTGACGAACGGCTTTCGGGCAACAAGGAATTCGACACCGCTTTCAACCGTTTGCAGAAAATGCTGGACGGACTTATGGACGAACACCCCGAACTGAAATATTTTCTTGACAATTTCGGCGAAGGCTACGGTCAGCAGCTGGATATTCTGTGAGGTAGTATGCTCGAATTCGTAGGCGTTACAAAACAGTATCTTTACGGTGCGCGGCTTTTCGGCGCGCTCGACCTCAAAATCGCGGACGGCGAAATCGTAGCCGTGTACGGCGGAGAGGGCAGCGGCAAAACGTCTTTTCTGAAAACTGCTGCGGGTGTGGAAGAATGCGAAGGCAAAGTCCTGCTCGACGGCGAAACGGTGTTTGTCAGAACGGACAAAGTCATAATGGTTTTCGACGACGGAGCCGTTTTCAAATGGAAGACGGTCTTTGACAACCTTGCTTTTCCGCTCAAACTGCGCAAATACGACAAAGTCGACATAGCTTCCCGCGTGCTTTCGGCGGCGGAGAAAATGGGTATAGGCGGAGTGTGTCTGCGATTGCGCGCACGGTCGCTTAACGACGTCGAGAAATGCAGAATGGCTCTTGCAAGACTGTTTGTGCGCGACGCTAAACTGCTTGTCATAGACGACGTGACTTTCGGTCTGGAAAGAGCGGACGCGGAAGCGCTGTGGGCGGAACTTGCACCCCTTCTCAAAGAGAAAGCCAAAGAGGGCGCAATCGTGCTTTATTCCACTTCGTCGAGAGAAGAAGCGGCAAGCATAAGCGACAGGATAATCGTTTTGCAGGACGGTGAAGTCAAACAGGTTGCGGCCTACGACGAAATTCGCAAAAACCCCGAAAACGTATGGGCGGCGCAAGCCGTTGACGGACACTACAACGTCGCAAAATGCGTTTTAACCGAGCAAAACGGAAGATTAACACTTTCATTCGGAGAAAACCGCACAATCGACGCAGAAAGTCTGCGCGGAAGGATTGCAGACGGATACAAGGACAAAGAAGTGTTGTGCGGGTGGTTTCCGAAGAACGTTGGAAGTGCGGAAAACAGTTTTCACCGCGACGCGTTTACGGAAAAGGTCACCTTCGTTTCGGCGGACAAGTACGGATTTGAACTTACGACGGAAAGCGGACTTTATGCAAGAAGTTCCGAACGTCTTTCGGAAGTCGACGCGTACCCCGAAGAGGGCGAATTCGTGCTTTTCGACAGCGCAAACGAAAACAGCATTGTGAAATAATCTCAGCAGATTGTCCGTTGAACTGATTGCCCGTGTGACTGCATATGCGTGACGGCGTATGTGTGACGCTTACAGCGACTGCATATTATGGGCGGCGGCAAATAAGTAATGGCAAATGCGCGACTGCGTGTTCCGTTGCGATTTGTTGGTTATGCGGCACAGACGGACAAAAGAACAGGAGCAAGTATGGTAATTCTCGGTATCGACCCCGGTCTTGCGACTATGGGTTACGGCGTTATAACCGCCGAAAGAGGGAACTTCGCCGTCGTCGATTACGGCGTTGTCACCACGCCCAAGGATTACACTTTGCCGCAACGCCTTGCCAAGCTCGAAAACGGCGTAAGGGAACTCATAGAAAAGTTCCGCCCCGACAATATCGCAGTCGAGGAACTGTTCTTTTCAAAGAATATAACCAACGGAATTATGGTTGCAGAAGCGCGCGGAGTTATTTTGCTCACCGCAAACAAACTCGTGGGCGACGAAGTGTTCGAATATACGCCCAACCAGATTAAACAGGCAATCACTGGGTACGGCGGTGCGGACAAAATTCAAATGCAGCTTGTGGTGCAGGCGCTCCTGCGACTGAAAAAAGTTCCGCGACCCGACGACGCCGCGGACGCGCTTGCGGTTGCGTTGTGTCACGGTCAGACAAGCAGACTGAGCACGGAGTTCAGAATACGTTAATCAAATTTTCAAACCGTGGAATAAAGGCTAAATAAAAGTCGGAGCAGTGCCGAAAACGGCACTCGTGGAGATAATATGTACAGTTACATCAAAGGCGTTCTCGTCGAAGCGGGGCTCAATTCCGTAGTCGTAGAGAACAACGGAATAGGTTATGAACTCGGCGTGAGCGGAAACACTCTTGCCGACGCGCGAATCGGCAGCGAAATGAAACTCTACACCTACTTGTACGTGAGAGAGGACACTTTCGCGCTTTACGGTTTTTCGCGTCTTGAAGAAAAAACGCTGTTTATGCGCCTTATCGAGATAAGCGGTATAGGTCCAAAACTCGCAATGCAGATTCTGAGCGGTTACGACCTCGGAACGCTTACCGTTGCCATTGCGACGGGCGATATCAAAACGCTGTCCAAAATCAAAGGACTCGGCAAAAAGACGGCGGAGCTTATCGTGCTCAATCTGCGCGAACAGGTTGCGGTCGATATGTCGGACGCGACGACGGAAATCGGCGGGTCAATGGACGCCGACCTTTCGGATGCGATATTCGCGCTCGTGTCACTCGGCGTTTCCAACACCGAAGCGGTCAAAGCGGTGCAGACCGCGGCAAAGACGGCAAGCGGAGTGGAAAACCTCATTGCCGCCGCACTCAAACTCATAGGCTGACAAAGGCAATCGGCTGAATTCGCCGAATACCTATAAGTAACCGCCGAATATATAAGCCGCAATCGGCTGGTTTCGGTCGGTTGAACTCCCGCATCAAAGGAACAATATGGAAGACGAAAGAATTGTAAGCAGTCTGACTCTCGAAGACGACGATACCGAAAGTACGTTGCGTCCGCGTTGTATGGCGGACTATGTCGGGCAGGACAAAATCAAGAAAAATCTGGGCGTGTACATTTCCGCGGCAAAGGCGCGCGGAGAAGCACTCGACCACGTTTTGCTGTACGGACCTCCGGGGCTCGGCAAAACCACGCTTGCGCACGTCATTGCCAACGAACTCGGCGCGCAGATACGCGTGACTTCGGGACCTGCAATCGAACGAGCAGCCGACCTTGCCGCAATTCTCACAAACCTCGAAAAAGGCGACATTCTGTTCATCGACGAAATCCACCGCCTGAACCGCAACATAGAAGAAGTGCTTTATCCCGCAATGGAAGATTTTTCGTTGGACTTCGTTTCGGGTAAAGGACCAATGGCGCGCAGTATCCGTCTGCCGCTCAAAAAGTTTACGCTCATAGGCGCGACGACGCGTGCGGGAATGCTGTCAAGCCCTTTGCGCGACCGTTTCGGAATGCTTATGCGTCTCGAAATGTACACGCCCGCGGAAATTGCCAAAATCGTCCGCCGTTCGTCTAATATTCTGGGTATAGATATCAATCCCGACGCGGCGGAAGAAATCGCAAGACGCAGCCGCGGAACTCCGCGTATTGCAAACCGTTTGCTCCGTCGCGTTCGCGACTTTGCGCAGGTTGAAGACCTTGAAGCAATCGACATGGAAGTCACGCGCAAAGCATTGCAGCTTATGGACGTCGACGAACTCGGACTCGACATCGTGGACAGAACCGTTCTCGAAGCCATAATAGACAAATTCGGCGGCGGTCCCGTAGGACTGGACACCCTTGCCGCGGCAACGGGCGAGGAAGCAAGCACTATCGAAGACGTCGTCGAACCTTTCCTCATTCAGCTCGGTTTCATAGGCAGAACGCCCAGGGGCAGAGTATGCACGGAAAATGCGTACAAACATCTCGGAAGAGTATGTCCCGCGTCCAAAATGTCGTTGCAGATGAGCATATTCGACTCCGACGTGAACGGCGACGACAAATAAGGTGCCGCGAAGTGCGGCTGTACGATATGCGACAGATATAATTATGCAGGAACTAAAAACACACGATTTTTATTACGATTTACCCGAAGAACTGATAGCGCAGACCCCCGTTGAGCCGCGCGACAGCAGCAGACTGCTGGTGTACTCCAAGAGCGCGGACAGCATAACTCATGCGCATTTTTACGATTTGCCGAAGTTTCTGCGCAAAGGAGATTTGCTGGTTATCAACAACACGCGCGTTATTCCCGCGCGTATATTCGGCAAAATCGACGGCAAGGAAACGGTATTCGAAATTCTGTTGCTCAAACGCATTGACTACACGCACTGGGAAACCATTATGCGCCCCGCGCGCAAAGCAAAACTCGGAAGCGTGATACGGATATCCGACGAACTCTCCGCGGTTGTCGAACACATCGACGATTACGGCGCAAGAACTATTCGATTTGAGTTTGACGGTGTTTTCGAGGACATTCTGGACAGAGTGGGCAATATGCCTCTTCCCCCGTACATTCATGAGAAATTGCAGGACAAGGAACGTTATCAGACCGTGTACAGCAAGGTAGACGGTTCTGCCGCCGCGCCAACCGCGGGACTGCATTTCACGCCCGAACTTATGCAAAAGGTCAAGGATATGGGCGTGGACTTTGCGGAAGTTCTGTTGCATATCGGGCTCGGCACATTCCGTCCCGTAAAAGCGGAGAACATTCTCGAACACGAAATGCATTCGGAGTACTACGAAATCGACGAGGCAACGGCGGAGAAAATCAACCGTGCAAAACGAGAGGGCAGACGGGTAATCGCCGTAGGTACCACGTCGGTCAGAGTGCTTGAAACCGTAGCCGACGAAAACGGTTTCGTAAAACCTTGCAAAGGCGATACCAAGATATTCATTTATCCGTCTTACAGGTTCAAGTGCGTGGAAGGGCTGATAACCAATTTCCATCTTCCCGAGTCCACGCTCATTATGTTGGTGTCGGCGTTTATCGGACAAGAACAGACACTTAAAGTATACGAAACGGCAGTTAAAGAGCGCTATCGGTTCTTTTCCTTCGGAGACAGCTGTTTCTTTACCGAATAGAAAAACCCCGCGTGAATGCGGAGCGTAAGCCAAAAACAAGCATAAATAAAAAGAACGGAGCAAGAGCCTCGCATATAGCGAAAGCTGCATATCGGAGCTAACGAAAAACGAGTGCATAAGGTGAAACGCAGTCTTATTTGCAGTTCAAAAAACGGAACGCAAGCAGGGTGCGCAACGCAGGCACAATGCGTGATGTAGGCATAAGGCGAAATGCCAGAGTAATGCGAAGTGCCGAAGCACCGTTCCAAACGGAAACAACTATGAGATTCGAAGTCATTCACACCTGCAAACAGTCCGGCGCGCGCGTCGGCAGAATTTACACCGACCACGGAGTCATCGACACTCCGTGTTTTATGCCCGTCGGAACCAAAGCCACCGTCAAGGGACTTTCTCCCGAAGAAGTGCGCGATACGGGTGCACAGATATTGTTGTCCAACACATATCATCTCTATCTCCGTCCCGGTCACGAGCTCATCGAGAAGGCGGGCGGTCTGCACAAGTTCATGAACTGGGACGGCGCGATACTTACCGACAGCGGCGGTTTTCAGGTGTTTTCGCTGTCGTCGTTGCGCAAAATTTCCGACGAGGGAATGGAGTTCAACAGTTTTATCGACGGCTCCAAACATTTCTTTTCTCCCGAAAAGTCCATGGAAATCCAACGTGCTTTGGGTTCCGACATCGTTATGGCGTTTGACGAACTCACCGCGCCCGATATCTCGCACGAAAAGGCGAAAGAGGCTATGGAACGCACCATTATGTGGCTGGACAGATGTTCCAAAGTCAAACTCAAACCGCATCAGACTCTGTTCCCCATCATTCAGGGAAATATGTTCACCGACCTGCGACTGGAAAGTCTGAAAAGGTCGATGCCTTATGCGACCTGCGGTATTGCCATTGGCGGACTGTCCGTCGGCGAAACCGCGGAAAAGATGTACGAAGTTCTCGACGCGCTTGCACCTCATCTGCCGCCCGAAATGCCTCATTACCTTATGGGCGTCGGCACTGCCGATTACATCGTGGAAAGCGTGGCAAGGGGAGTGGATATGTTCGACTGTGTGTTGCCGACCAGAATTGCCCGCAACGGTACGGCTATGGTCAAGGAAGGTTTCCTCACAATCCGCAACGCGCCATATGCTGAGGATTTCACGCCCGTAGACCCCGAATGCGACTGTTATGCCTGCCGCAACTACACCCGCGCATACATCCGTCATCTTATCAAAGCGGACGAAATTCTGGGCGGAAGGTTGCTGTCCATTCACAATATACGTTTCCTCGAAAGACTGTCAGCCGAAATTCGTCAGGCAATTATGGAAGACAGATACCTCGATTTTAAGGAAGATTTCATAAAACAATATAAAGGTTGAATTGCACAATGTTGTTCAATTTAGTTGATTTTATGAACAAATAATGTATAATGTGCTTGTATAATAACACAAAATACGCGTTTCTCGGCTGACTTGACCGTGACGCGATACAAGGAGACAATATGTTTACTTCCCTTTTGGCAGCACTGCCTTCTTACGCGATGTACATCATCATCGGCGTAGTACTCGTTTTGATGATTGTACTCACCATCATTCCTCAGAAGAAACGTCAGAAACAGCAACAGGAAATGATGAACAGCCTTGCAGTCGGCACCAAGATTATGACCATCGGCAGAATGGTCGGCAAAATCACGCAAATCAACGCCGACAATACGCTCATCGTCAACGTCGGTACCGAAAACAGCCCTACGCTTATCGTGATTGACAGAAACGCAGTCGGTCTCGTTCTCGAAAACGTAGCCGCTCCCGCACCTGCACCCGCACCCGCGGAAGAACCCAAGGCAGAAGAGAGCGCACCCGCAATCGAAGCGCCCGCAGCCGAAGAGGTTTTTGCCGAAGAAAGCGCACCTGTCGAAGAAGCCAAAGCAGAAGACGCAGCAGTTGACGAAGCACCCGCAGCAGAAGTTGCGGCAGAAGCACCCGTCAAAAACGAAGGCAAAAAGAAAAACAGAAAGTAAACCGTAAAGATACGGAAACAACCGTCCGAGCAGGGCGGTTGTTTTTATTTTTTGTCAAAATTTTTAAATGGATTATTTAAAGGATTTCTTTATTCGGGATTTGCACTCTATTATTTTCCGACCATGTTTTTCTAGCGGAAATATGAAAACGTTTTCAGCTTACTTTCCGCACTTTTGAACGCACATTTACCGCGATAATCCCCGCGATTGTGCCCGTAATGACTGTCGTAATGAGGTCGACGTAATTGAAATTCGCGCTTTTGAAACCGTCTGCGAGCGCAAACACGAATATGCAGAGCAGCATATAGAGAAGTCCCGTCAGCGCGCCTTTTACAACACCCGACGACGGCGTTCTGAAACCGACCAAAACGCCTGTCAGCAACGCCGCTACTTTTATGACATAGTTGCCTATTGTGATTGCCGTTCCGTCGAGGGAAGCCCAACGCACTATGAGCGCGAACAACAGCACTCCCACCAACGACACACCAAGGGAAACAAATAGATCCGCACAAAAAATGACCCAACGGTTGATATACCGCAAATTTACCAGACGGCCCAAAGCCAAGCGCCATCTGCCCTTACGAAAGTTCATCATTTGCATTTATTTTTTCTTATATTTTACAGAGCATAAAAGTTTAGCGACCGAACCTACCAAAAGGCTGGAGTGGTATAAGCTAAAGCAAGAGTTTAGTCTATCGGTTAAAGAAAAAGGGCTTCTCCTCGCTACTAGAGATAGCTGACCCCTTGATCGATACCGGTCGCCTTATCCTTATATATTTATTAATCAAGGATATATAAATTTAGTATTCAAACTTTTCCCAACGGCGGTGCCTGTGACTCGTGGCGTCCCGAAGCGGCGGGCGTAATACAGCTTTCCGTCCGCAAGATCGTACCATCACCCTGGTGGATGATTTGGATCGCATGGGTTGCATTGGGCAGGATCTGCACATTACAACCGTAGATATGGAAGACGGAACGTGCTTGTTCCGCCCGCCCATAGTTTTCTGTCATATCGTAATTTTTTCAGTAAGGTTATCACTTTTCGTTTCCCTTGGAAAACGAGGTATATATGAATTGCCCTATGAAGTATATATCAATTGCCTAACGCAGTATATATCCTCGGGCATATGCAGTATATCTTCTCAAAAACGGCCAGTTGAACGGTGTCTGAGACGACTGCTCCATGCATCGTTGATACGGGCACGGATGTTGCTGACGCTTTTACCCTTCGTGATTCGTGGGGTGATGGGTAGAAAGAGGCGGATGAAACGCTCTTTGACCATCTCCTCGGGGGTTATTTTCGGCTCGTTCTCTTGCATGACCAGAATGACTTGGGCCAACTCGGTAACCGTCCGGCACTCGACGATCTGCGCAAGATAGCGTTCCAGATCCTCTTCTTTATTTATATAGGCACGAAAACGGATCGTTTCAGGCATGAGACCGGATCTACCGTCCCCCTCTTCTTGGGAGGTTTCCCCGCAATATTCCCCCACATAGAAGTTCTGGATGGCTTCCGTAGCGTTGGGGAGTATCTGGTTATTGCCGCCGTGTATGGTAATCGTTATATCAGACATAAGGTATATATGAATCGTTTGTCAATGAAAAGTAAACAGTTTGTCAACGGTTATCAACGGATTTGATTTCGCTATCCGGGGGTTGTACTTTCGCATTGTCAACAATAAATTTAATCTTTTAAAAAAAAGAAGTATGATTAATTATTCAACTTACATGTGGAAAAGTCCACTGGATGAGACAGCAAAGGAACAGGCGTACGCCAAGAACCAAGTGACGAAAGTGATGAGTTTCGATGATTTCGTGAAGCACATCTCAGATCACAACGGTGTTTTCACACGCGGCACGGTAAAAGGCGTGGTAAGCGACACCTGCTCATGTCTAGTGGAACAACTGCTGAACGGCTACAAGGTACAATTTGGCGAACTAGGAATCTTTAGCATCTCCATCACCTGCGAGCCGGCCGCTACACTCAAGGACTTCTCCAGCGATAATATCAAGGCCGTGAACATTCTATTCAATCCGGGTATAGACTTCGAGAACCTACGTTCTAAGGCAGAATTCAACCTAGTAACCAGCCGTGCGATCCAAGCCGCCTCGCTGAAGGCGGTAAAGGAGAATAAAGACACGGTGGACTTGGCAGCATTGAAGAAAGGAGACTCAGAATCTCCTGATGAGATCTAAATCCTACCATTGAGAAATACGGCTTTTAAACCATGAAGCTTATTTTATTCATTTATTTAAAGACTACAAGTATGAAAAAAACAAATTGGAAGAGCGTCTTGCTCTACATCATCCGTATTGTCGAACTGGTCATCACCGGTGCCGCCGGTGGAGCCGCTAGCGGTTGGATCGGATGAGAACCATCACGCTGATTATCGTGCATTGCTCTGCCAATAGGCAGGGCAGCACTTTACGGATGATGGACATCGACCGTCTGCATCGCTCTCTCGGCTGGAATGGCTGCGGATATCACTTCGTTATCCCGACCGATGGTACGATCGAGACCGGTAGGCCCCTTGAACAAGTGGGCGCTCACTGTAAGAACCACAATCGGCACAGTATCGGGGTTTGCTATATCGGAGGACTCGCCAACGATGGAAAGACTCCCATGGATACCCGAACGGAAGCCCAACGAGAAGCCCTACAGGGTTTGCTTCGTGAATTACATCAGCGATTCCCCAAAGCCCTGATCGTGGGACATCAAGACTTGGACCCGTCGAAATCCTGTCCCTGTTTTAATGTCGTGAACGAGTTTTCCGATTAGTTTAACGCAGGGAGTCCCTTCACCTCCCTCGTATGCCACGCTTGGTAGGCGGGAGCGGAGAGTTCAGGTACAGTCAATAACTTGTAATCCGCCCCGTTCTGCTTAGCTATATGTTTTCGTTCATACAAACGAAGGGAACGATCCGTTACGGAAACCATGACAACCGGAAAAGGATAAGCGTACAGGCGCATCGGCGTGATCTCACTATCCGGAAAGGCACGACGCAATTGATAAGCGGAACGTTCGAACGCGACCCAATAAGATCCCGTACAATATAAATGGATCGAGGTCTGATTCGCACACTCACGATTCATGATCTCTCTCAAATGCCCTTTCAGCAATAGCATCAAACGGATACCGGAGGGAGTTTCGCTTTCCTTTCTCATGACAGTCTACTATTTAATGTTTTAGCCAAATATCGTAATCGTGTAAACGCTGTATCAACAAGGCCTTGCTTCTCTTAGGCGAAGGGTCATCCCGCCAGGGATCTACCAGCTCATGCGCCATACGGTAATACAGGTTGCTATTCGTGCAGCCGTAAAGCGTGACGAGCAGCAAGGCACGAGAATTCACTGCCTTAACCAATGGAAGCATATTGCGTAGGGTGGAATGCAAGCGTTCAAACTCCTCTTCCTGATCCAACAGCTTATAGGCCGGAAGGAGTAATGAGTAAACCTTGCAACGCATCACGTCGGTCTCCACACGAAGGGAAGCATAGCCCTTCAGCACCTCACGAACCAAAAGTTTGTCTTCCTTTCCCAATTTGCCCGAGAGATAATAACGCCCCAACGCCTTGTGCATACCTTCCGATAAACGATCGTTATCCAAATGGGTATAAACATGCTTGCCTTTCGTATTCAACTCAATCAGCTCATACTCGCCTTGCCTTACCTCAAATAGAGGAACCCACATACAGTCAAGGATACGTACCATGACATCCTTATGACCTCCACCCGGTTGCACCACCACCTCAGCTTCCATCCCCATGAAAGAACCCGAGGTGATACGTACACGGTCACCTTTCAGCAAGCGACCGCTATCCGGTACGTACACCGGAAGCTCATTGGAATAAGATTCTGCCATCCAGCGTAAGGTCTCCATCTCATGATCTGACAGGTAAGGGAAATAAGAGTGTTCGCCCACGGATACCCGAGGAAGAAGATTATATAAGGGCATGATACGTTTCAAACGGAAAATCTCATTCTCCGAAGCATGGATAAACACATAGTTGTATAAAAGAGGCTTCCTCGTATTGACCATCTTGCCTCCCACCTTGCGAGCCTCGACATACGAGGGGGCAAAGTACTCGAACAAGGGTTCCCCACAACGTTTACGACGGGAAAACTCGGCATCTAATCCTTTTGACGAATAGATATTATCACGTCCCCCTATGGCGGTAGGAAGCGTCAGTACGTACCAGCGTACAGCCTCCTGACTACGGCGATTGCGTATATGCACCATAGCTCTATCAGAGCTATTACTTGTCATGATATTCATTGAGGAAGATAATTCAGAGCCTTATCAAGATATTCTTGTAATACCCTGACAAACAAACACTTATGTGAAAATAAAAAGGAATTACTGAAAATTTGCATCCCTTCAATACTCATGCTACTTGGCGAGTAGCCAAACTGACTGCTACTTGGCGAGTAGCCTTAACAAGAGGAGTAAAAGGATATCCCTTAGTTGTAGAGACGGAGCGTGCTCCGTCTCATCCTCTCAAAATGGTATTTTAAGTTACTATCAGGCGGTGGGAGACGGAGCACGCTCCGTCTCTACATGATGTATGTAGAATTTACTTCGGATAACGTGATGATTTCGGGAATACGAGGCCATTTCGTTTCTATTGCCATGTCTATACATCAGAAATAAGAACGAAGATTTAAAGAGAATCAAGGTTGAAACACAAACAAAGCCTAATGTTTGCTTGTGTTATGTTATTTTTTACTACATTTGCGGCATGAAATGAACGCTACTCGCCAAGTAGCGTACTTTTCTTCACCCTACTTTCGGCGCATAATTATACACACTCTCGAAACAAAGTTTGTTTACGGTTGAGAGCTTTTCTAAAGAGAAACTCTTCAAGTATATTTGCGTAGTCTTGATAGATTTATGCCCTAACAGTTCACTGATCATCTCAATCGGTACGTTTTGCTCCTTCAAGGTCGTGGCGAAAGAGTGACGAATCGTGTATGAGGTAACCCGAGTATGAATGCCAATGGATTCCGACAGTATTTTCAATCTGCGGTTAAAACCTCCTAATACGGTATTATATTCCTTGTAGGCATCCTCACCGGTCTTCATTCCCTCTAAAAATGGAAACAGATAGGGCGAATCCTCGGTTGTATCGGCTGCCAACTCATTCAGCAGCCCTTGTGCCTCCGCTGGGATCTCCACCTGTATAAGGGATCCGCTTTTCTGCCGATAATAAGACAAGATCCCTTCCTTGATATCCTCCTTTCGCAAATGCGCCAAATCTACGAAAGCCATCCCGCAAAACAAAAACATCAGGCAAAAGGCTGATTGGGTCCTCTTCTGTTGCGGATCTGTCACCGGGCTTGTCATCAGCAAGCGTAAGCTTTCCGAAGGCAACGCCTTTTTACGTTTACTCTCAACCCCCGTAAACACATTCTTAAATAAATGAGGGATATAGGTAGCCTCACCCACCTCTACGGCTAAATTATAGATGTGACGAATCCGGCGCATATAAGTAGATACCGTGTTACGAGAACATCCCTTGGCCAACAGCCAAGATTGATAACGCAAAAGTGTATCCCGATTAATATACGCATAAGGAATCTCTTCCCGGCCACAAAAACATTTAAACGACCTCAACGCATCTTGATAACTCTTCGCCGTGGAATAACGCTTTTTCTCACGCAGGCAGGTGATATACGTAAGTACACCCACCACAAAATCATTCTCATTCATACTTTATCTCCTTAAGAATTAATACATAAAAAAATCCTCTATCTCTCCGTTTACACGGGAAAGATAGAGGATCTTCATAAAATCCTTAAAGAAATATATTATTTTCCGGCTTTCTCAGCAGCAGCTTTCTTATTGATCTTCTTCTTCTGCAACTCGTAAGCGATCGGA
>OHCS01000325.1_pt1 | contig 28786 bp, 28 predicted proteins | sample 1566741 | NCBI WGS metagenome assembly OHCS01 (sample SAMEA3879604, study PRJEB24766) | human gut metagenome | biome: human-associated habitat; feature: feces | place: USA | collected 1985/1987 | reverse complement strand
CATCGGGACTTTTTTTGTCTGTAAAATGCAGGTCGATTTCTATCTTATCGTTGTATAGTCGGATTTTTTTGACTAACAGATCAATAAGCTGTTTTGGATTTTTTCGTAAGGCGTTACTGATATGTTTGACAACTTCTTCTTTTGTCAGAAGTTGTCGTTCCTTGCATTGTTCTATCAGAATTTTTTCGCTAAACATGGAACGTTTTTCTTCTAACTCTTCTAAACGTTTTTTGGTAGAAACAGTGGAAATGCCTTGTTCCATACAATCAAGTAAATTAGAAATGGACTTTTCAACTTTTGTTAATTCGCCTCTCAATAAATTCAAAACCGAGTGGTCATGATATTGCTTTTTCAGGAGAAGCATAATATCGTCCGCAAATTGTAAAAGATTTTGTGGGGTTGCGAATGCTTCCAATAACGAATCTATTACTAAGGTCTCAAAAGTTTCCTTTCGTATCGGGTTTAATTGGCACGTTTTATTTACTCTCTTGCCGGAACACTTGTAGTACCGCATGATGCTACCGTTTTTAGAAGTACCGGAATCAGAGTTAACAGATTTACCGCAGTAACCGCAGCACACTTTGTTTTTTAATAAGTAGACGACATTCGGTTTACGTTTACCGTATTTATTGCTGTCTATTTTGCTTTTTACGGCATCGAAAATTTCTTGGGGAACAATACGTGGGTACATATTTGTGAAAATTTCATCGCCGTGTCTGTATACTCCGTTGTATTTTTCGTTGGCAAGCAGATGATACACGGTGTTCCTTGCAAAAGGTTTTCCGCGATATAGAATACCTTTTTCATGTAGTTCTTCAATAATCGTTTTTACGAGTTTGCCGGACGCGCATTCGTTAAACATCCATCTGACAACTTTCGCTTCGTCTTCGTGTATAACAACTTTCTTGTTTTCTACTCGGTAGCCAAATATGATAAAGCCGCCGGTGAAGGTTCCTTTTTGCCTACTTTCGTTCATTCCGCGCTTGACTTTTTGAGATAATTCTGCCGAATAATATTCCGCCATGCCTTCAAGTAAACTTTCGAGGATAATTCCTTCGGGTGTATCCGGAATGTTTTCCATGCAGGATATGAGCTTTATACCGTTGTCTTTCAACGTTTTTTTGTGCATAGCCATTTCATATTTGTTACGGCTGAATCGGTCTAATTTGTAAACCAGCACAAAATCCCAAGCCTTTTTGTCGCTGTCTTTCATCATCTGCTGAAAGGCTGCGCGGTTGTCGTTCGTGCCTGTAGTGGCTCGGTCTATGTACTGATTTACGATTAAAATATTGTTACGCTCGGCATAGTCGTTGCAAACGCGTACTTGTCCTTCGATGGACTGTTCCGTCTGTCGATCACTACTGTACCTCGCGTAGATCACTGCAGTTTTCATTGCCAACCTCCTTTTTTGAGAGCAGTTTATAAGTCAAAGGGGCAAGGTTTCTTGCCACTTTGAAAAAACTTTCTGCTCTTTTCGTTTTTTCTTGCTCTGTCTTTCGACAGCCACCGCCAATCAGGAAAAGGCGCAGCCGGTCAAGCTGTTTTAGGAGTTGAAAGTTTTTCGGTAAAAAAATATTGCCGTATAGGTTGTTCCGCTTTGAGGTTTACGCCATATTTTTTTGGCTTGACAGCAAGACTTTTTCTGATACCCAAAAGAGGAGAAAGACAGTTTAAGGCTCTCTGATACCAAAGATCCTGCTTATTCTCAATGACATCCTCGTCATTGTGTTGAGAATTTTCCGATTATATGCTATACTCAATATATCTCTTAAATAGGACACATAGATTATGGCAAAGAATACGGACACCTCAATCAAGTTACTTGTCCTTTACGACATACTGTGCAAGATGACGGACGAGGAACACGCGCTTTCAACAAACGAAATTATAGACGAGCTGGCAAGGCGCGGCATTGCCGTTTCAAGGAAAGTCTTGCCCTCGGACATAGCGTTGCTGAACAAGTACGGATACGATGTATGCTCGTACACGAAGAAGGCGAGGTACTATTATGCGGTGCATCAGTTCTTCGATACGGCAGAGATCACAATGCTTGCGGATGTGGTAAAAGCGTCCAAACTCACGGAGTCGAGAAAGGAAGCCATCATCTGCAAATTGTATTCCACGATAGGAGTATATAGGCATCCCGATCCTGACAATATCGTTTTCTTGGACGCGCAGAAAAGGGAGGGCAATCCGAGTATCATTTACAATATCGACGCGATAGAAACGGCTATCAAACAAAACAGGCAAATTTCGTTTCTGTACTTTCATCTGGACGAAAATAAAAATAAAGTATATCATTGCGACAAAAAGAGGTATGTTTTTAACCCTTTGTCTATGATATGGAGCAGGGACAATTACTATCTGCTTTGCTATGACGACAAGCACGAAGGCGCTTCCCGTTACAGGATAGATAAGATGGAAAATGTGCGGGTAGAAGATGAGCCCCGCGTTGAAAAGGAAGAGTTCAAGGACTTTGATCCAGACGCATACCGCAAGCAAGTCGTTTCAATGTTCGGCGGCAGGTTGGAGAAAGTGACGATACGATTTACTCCTGAAATGTTGAGCGATATATACGATAAGTTCGGGACAGACTTGCGCATTCAAAAGACAACGGACGGGATGTTCAGGACGGCGTTGGAGATCCAAGTAAGTAAACCATTCTTCGTCTGGGTAGTCGGCACGCTGGGTAAGGTCAAGATAGTAGAGCCTGTCAATGTAAAAAAAGAGTTCAACGCTTTCATAGAGCAGATAATGGAAAACTATTGAGAAAGGCAGTCCTTTCGGGGGGCTGCTTTTTCGTTTGCGGAAAATTTTTTCAAGTGCCTCTTATTCGGGACACATCAATATTGCTATGAGATCGCGTTTGTGCTATACTCTAACACGAACATAATTTTGTATTAGGGGGCGACATACGCATGAGACCGAAGAACGAAGAAACAAAGAAAAAGATATACGATTTTATCAACGAGTACATCCAAACCAATCGCGTAAGTCCTACCGTTCGGGAGATAGCGAGCGCAGTAAATTGTGCGGTTTCGAGCGCGTACAAGTTTATGGTCAGGCTGCAAGAGGAAGGGCTTATCGATATGGCAGGCAGAAGGCATATCGTGTCTTCCGTGAACAGTTGGGCGATGAAGTCCGCTCCCATTCTCGGAATGGTGGCGTGCGGCAAACCTCAAACGGCGATACAGGACATTCAAGGGTATCTGCCGCTCAATATGGATTATTTCGGTTCTGGCGAGTATTTTGCTTTGGTGGCGGAAGGCGACTCTATGATAAATGTAGGTATATCCGAAGGAGATTTGGTCATAGTGCGCAGACAGTCTACTTGCGACGACGGGCAGATAGCCGTCGTACAGATAGAGGACGAAAGCGATGATGAATGTTCCGCCACTTTGAAGCGAGTGTTCCGAGATGGGAAGCATAAGCGTTTCCGCCTGCACCCGGAAAACGATACGATGGAAGATTTCTATGCCGATAACGTAGAAATAATCGGCATTGCAGTCAAGGTGTTGAAGAATTTGAGATAGAAACCGGATTTTCCCTTGTTCGGTTTTTATAAGCGAGTACATAGTCTTTGCCCCGATGACGATTGTATTCAAAGATAACTTGATGTGACTGTCTTAGATATCGGAGTTCCCGACCGTATCGCAAGTAGGTTAAATTTACTCATCACTTTATCATGGGAAGAAAGGAGAACGATTTTGAGATGGCAACGAGGAAAATGAAAGCGAAAGCGGTTAGAGTGATATGCAATAACTGCTTTCAACAGACGATCGGATTTCGGGATGAAACCGGTGTGGTCAAATACCGGTGTACACGTTGCGGTGCGCTTACCGTATCGAAAGTAATGAGCCGAAGGCACGTTCAATACGATATGTACGCACCTCAAGGGCAAGAGCTTATGGACGATGACGAGCCGTAAATAGACGATACAACTTAATAAAATTTTGCGTAGGCTTATGGTCGGTCTGAAACAGGGACAATGTAAAGCCACAGGATAAGCAAGATCAGTCGGTCGGTTAAACCAGTCGTAAATGAGAGGCCGCCGATAAATGATGGATTTCTTAGGTAGAAGTCTGTCGTTTATCGGCGGCTTTTTTGTTTGCGAAAAAATCAAAATATTTTTTCAAAGTGGCAAAAAAGTTTGCCAGTTTGGATTTTAGAATGACGCCAAGAAAAGCGAAAGGAGGTGAGAATCGGATATGACGGCGAGAGAACGCAGAAAAGCTATTCTCGAAGCTTTGTGTCTACGTAGATTTGATACGTTGGACAATCTTGCGTTCGAGTTCAAAGTCAGTAAGCGAACGATCCGTTATGACATAGAACTGTTGTCGCTTTCGTATCCGATCTACACCGTCCAAGGCAATGGAGGCGGTATTCATGTAGACGAAAAGTACAGGCTCGGAAAGACCTATCTCAAGGACGAGCAGCAGGAATTGTTGGAAAGGCTCTTGCCCGCTCTCGACGGGAAAGACGCCGAAGTAATGAAGTCCATAATCAGGACTTTCGGATTGAAAGGAGTAAGAAAATGAAAGGCACAAATATATATAAGATTTATGTGAACGGAAGTTGTGAATATTCTAAAATTCCCCAAGCAGCATTAGAACCGCTTGCAAAGAAAATTTTGGAAACAATTTTACAACATCTTAATGAAACACAGGCGGAATTAGGGCATGGAAGAGATACGAAACAGCAGCAATAAACTTGTCTGTCGGTTGGATAAGGCTAGGCGAGTGGTAGAGATCGTTATCAAGGGCTGTAAGACCACGATACGATTTCTCGACGACGGGACGGTCGAGATAGAGAACGCGAAAACGGCGTAAGTTCCGAAAACAACATATATCCGCAGACCGCAAGACGGCAATGGAAAGCAAATCTCAAATGCTTTTTATGCCGTCTTTTCGTTTGCGGAAAGAAGCCGGCTCTGCGGATTTCCAAACGAAATTCAAGGAGCAGAAACATGAAAGAGTACACCTATTATTTTGCAGACGGCACAAAGAACACGATACAAGTCGAGGATAAGTGGTACGACATCTTGAAAGAGATGGACGAAGCGGAGCGTAAGAGCAAATACAATTACGATCGCCACAACAAGTCCGCCTTGCTGTTCGATTACGAAGGCGACGCCTTTGTGGATGATAAAGCCGATCCGTTCGAAAGTCTTATGTGCGAGAAGCAGCGCGAACAGTTGGACGCCGCCATCGCCACGCTTACGGACTGCCAACGTGAACTGTTTGAGATGATCTATATCGAGCGCAGAAAAGTAATTGATATTGCAGAAGCGCAGCAAGTCAGTCAGCAGGCTATTACGGACAGATTGTGCCGTATCAAGAAAAAATTGCAAAAATTTTTGGCTGACACCCTTGTATAATGCGATTTTCGAGCCTAAATAGTGAAGGCACTTCAAAAGGAGGGTAAAAAATGCAGAGGTTTAGAGTGGAATGCAATTTCGGTTGCAGGTACTTCAAGGACATTGTGAAGGCGCAGAAATACTTTAACAAATGCCGGGACAAACATTTGGATGTGGAACTTTGGGAAGTTTCGTATCTGTATTGTCCGCTTCTCGAAAAGTTTTCCGCAAGGCAAGACCTTTTGACCTTTTCAGGCACTCGTTACCCGATACACTAAGTTAGTCCGTGAACGGCTCAAGAGTTTAGACCGATGAATCTTGCGGTGCAAAGTGGCCACCGCCGTAAAATCATCGCAGGGGACGAAGAGTTCCGCATAGCAGCCGTTCAGCGATTATATCCGCACTTACCCTGCGTTATGGGTAAAAATTCAAGAAGGAGCATCACAATGGCAAAATACGATGAAAGACGTTGGACCGTTCCTTCCAAGCGAGCCAAGAGCTACGCGGAGGAAAGAAAGGCAAAGGTCCACCAGCATGGTCCGAAAGAGGGCAAAGAACTTACGGACTACGAAGCGGGTATGCGTTCCGGGTACCTTCAGTGTCAGTCCGATCATGCCGGCACTTACAAGTACAAGAAGGCGCTTGCGGAAGGGAAGTCTAAGGCGGAAGCCAAGCGCATTTCCAGACAGAAAGGCAAAGCCAAAAAGTAAAATCGGGAGGATATGAAACATGGCAAATAATAACAACGGCAAGATTTTTGTGGAAAGGGAGACTTTCGAGAAGAACGGAAGGACTTTTTTCTCCTACTTCATCAAGGGAAACATTCGAGGCAAAGAGGTCAAGATGGCGGTCGTTCCGCCCGACAAAGGCGGCTATACCGTGCTGGATATCGTGTTCGGCAACGAAATGTCGGCAGAACTCATCCTGAAGCCGTATGAGATCAAGGACGAAGCTACCGGCAGGGTGATCGCGGGCAACTCCTACGCCGTGCAGTCGGTGGATGAGGACGGCGAGGTCTACGAATGCAGTATCAAGCCGTACCGCAACTCGGACAAATCGCTTCTCAACATGCTCGTCAAAAAGACGGCATAACAAAAACCGCTGCGGCTTGGGAGAATGCTTTCAGGCCGCAGCTTACTTAATTTCAGGAGGTTTATATGAACTATAATGAACTCAATCAACACAAGAAGTCGGACGCGGTGAAATGGATCGTCGTGTTCGTGCTCATCGGGGTGCTGTTCGCGGGAATGATCGCTTCTCTCGTCATGTCCGTTCCAGACAAAACCGAGGAAACCGAAGGCGGCGTCAATGCTGAAGCGGCAGCCAATGACTTTGAAGCAACAATGCACAACACGGAGTTTATCTCCCTGAAAATGAGCGCTCAAGCCGTGACTGCGGCAGATAACTCCGTCAGCAAGACCATTACCGCTACGGTTCTTCCCGCAACGGCAAGCAACAAGTATGTGGACTGGACGGTCGAATGGGGCGACGAAGGTAAAAGCGAGGACGTTACGCAGTATGTTACCGTAACGCCTTCTTCCAACGGCAGCACCACCGCCACCGTAACCTGCAAGAAAGCGTTCACGGGCAATATCCTCGTTACCGTCACTACCCGCGAAAACGGGTATCAGGCAAGCTGCGTCATTACCTTTGTCGGCGTGCCAACAGACATACTCATCGACACTTCCGTTGCGAAGGAAGGTGACGCATATAACGTCGGAATCGGTACGGCAAATAAGTTTAATATCTCGCTTACGAATCCGTTCGGTTCGGTCGGAAGTCAGTTCAATGACATCACTTGCGAAGTATCCGGCGTCGGCTCTATCGTCGTCGGTTATATGGAGCACTACAACCAGAGTGGCACGGATAAATGGTACGATACTTCGGACGAAACGATCACCATTGATTCCATTAAGGACGCGCTTATTTCCGTTACATATTCAAACGGTGTGCTTACGGTGAATTCAATCAAGTCCATCGAGAGCTATTACGAGTCTTCGGAACGACTGGACAGCGGACGCACGCGGGCATATCATAATAAATTCCGCTCTTTCGTGGATGACTGCTATTTCCAGGTGAAGATCACCGAGAACAATTCGGGTATCAGCAAGGTCATCGACATCCGTTTCGATGACGAAGTTGTTACCGGCGTCAGCATGAATGCCACGGAAATGCAATTCTGAGGTGAATCATGAGTGCAAACAAGCAAACAGGAAAAACCGTAGGCAAAGTCATCGCGTACATTCTCGTTCTGCTTGTTGTGGCGGGCGTGATCGCGGTCATCGTCAGATTCACGGGCGGATTCACCAGTGATTTCAAGACCTTCTACGTTTCGGTTGACGGAAAAGACGTCCTCACCAGTGCTGGCGGATATGAGGTCACGAACGAAAAACCGCTCACCGTAGATGTCAAATACACGTTCGGTTCGGCAGGCGGCGATGTCAGCGGATATTCAGTCAAGGTCGTGCCGCACGCCGTCGAGGGGAAAGACTTCGACTTCACTCTGGACGATCAGGTGTATTCCTTTCAGGCGGAGACCGATCTGACGGCGGGATTCGACATCTCGCGCGAAGAAACCTCTTTCACGATAACGCCTAAAGGCGGCGTTACGGAAGTGCTGCGTGCGGTGTACCCGAACAATGAGATCGGCGATTGCAGCGACAAAGGCTACGAGGATATGTATGCGCTCATCGTCACTTCGTATAACGGCGAAGCGAGCGTTACGCTCTACTTCTCAATGTTACAGGAAGTGGCGGGAGTCACATTGGATCAGGAGGTGATAGAGTTTTGAGCACGGTAAGGCAAAGGATATTCGTCTGTCTTATCGCGTTGGTAATGGTGTTCGGCGTCGTCGTTTCGGCGGCGCCGGATATCGCTTATGCGGCAGGCAGCGAACTGAGTTATGACAAGACAAATGTTATGGACGACCTCACCTCTTCCACCGTAAACGGACAGCCCTTCGATGTGAAGGACTATCCGTATAACGAGGACAGTCAGGCGCAGATCGTCAATTTCGTGGAGTATTGCTATTCGTACAAGGGCAATATGCAGGGCAATTACGGGCTGTATGTCTATGTGTATAACCCGCAAGGGCTGAACATTTCCACGAACAGCAAGAGCAACAAGATACAGATGGCGGTGTCGTATGACTTCGAAGGTAAGCCGAACAATTATGCGAAGTTTGACCTTCTGTTTTTGAGCAAGTCCGAAAATTCCGACTATAAGAACCTGTTCTACAAATTCAAGGTGGTTGACCGCGAGGTAAACGGAACGACGTTCAAGGACAGAGTAAACAGTAACGAACGCAGGTACGATGTTTCCGGCATAGAACTTATGGAATACGGGAAGGTAAATGCCGTGGAATACAGCTGCGGCGGCTCGTACATATTCACGGGCTATGCTGAAGGTTACGGTCCCGATCCCGCGGCGAAAAGCACTTTGACTTCTACGGTCAGGGAACTTGAAACCATATCGCTCGATGTCAGAGGGACGAACTACCGCACGGAGTCAAGTTCTGCGGGCAAAGACCATCAGAACCAGCTCGAAAGCGTGTATTTCAGCGTGGATAACGACATCCTCGAACGGTACGGGAAATTACAGAAAGTCAAGGCGGAATGGTATGAGTATAAGACGGCGCCTATCGTTACGGTATCGGATAAAGGAATATACGATACGCTCAACGGCTATGTCGGAAAGAACATCGGCGAGCATACGGACAGTCTAAGGTATAGTCTCGGTTACGGACGAAACGTCATATCGTCGCCGGGCTCGACGGTTATCACCTACGACTGGTCTTACAATGTGGACTGTTATTCGAATGTGGGACTTTCTACTTTCGTCGTCGATTCGTATGACATATGCGAAATGCTGTCGTACCTATTCTATACCGGCGGAACGAGCGTAAGCGATTATACCATTCCGAGCGATACTCTGAAGCAATGGATATACGACTATGACAAGAGTAACGCGAAAGGGTATCTTCCCGTCAAGGACGGACAGATCAGCGCGGACTTGTTCTTGGATACGGTAGACCAGAATCGCACGCGCGGATATAACTGCGTGGAGATAGACGCGTCGGAGAAATACGACCTGCTGTCTTATACGGCAAACCACGGATTCTGGGACAAGGTGTGTGATTACGGCTTTTTCGCAACGCTGTTCGGAAAAGTTCCGACGGACGAAAACGTGTTCGGTATCGAACCTATCTATGCGGTAACTGATACGGACATGTCCTATGACGACGAAGGCATTGCCAAAACGCTGCTTATAAGCGAAAGCGATGTGGACGAGTTCAAGGAATATTACAACAATGCGAAAAAACAGGACAAGACCACGTTTTTGTTCCGCTTTGCGGTCACGGACTATTTTGCGGGCGCAGTGGACATTGACGACAGTCAGAGCGAAAACGGCATGCTCATAAAGGACACGGCATACATGGCGCAGGAAACGGTGTTTCTGGATTTCGACATCATCCAGCTGACATTCAACCGTGACGGCGTATATCACGTGATCCCTGTGGTATCCAGTCCGGTGGACGTAGTGGGAGCAATAACACCGCCCGTAGTGTTTGAAGGCTATGATTGGTGGAAGATCGTGCTTGCAGTCATTCTTATAGTGTTGCTGCTCATCATTCTCGCTCCGGTGCTGCCATATATACTTCGTGCTGTCGTATGGCTCGTCTGCCTTCCCTTCAGGGCGATAGCGGCACTGTTCAAGAGTATAGACAACAGACGGAAGAGGAAAACGGAAATGAAGCAGAAGCCGCCTGATGATGCGGACGGATTGGAGGTGTAAATGAAAACGGTCAGGAGAATATTGGCTGTTGCCCTCTTGGTCGTAACGGTATTGGTCGTCGACTACTTGGTATATACCGGTAGCCGAACGGCTTCCGTTGAAGAGAGCACGGCAATCATGGAGGTGGCCTATGAACAGGCGCAAGACTTTTAATATCTGGCTTACCGTTGTTATAACGGCGGCATTTGCATTGCTCGGTGTATTTGTGTTCGGAAGTTCTTATCTTCGCTTCGGCGAAAGCGTAAAGGACTTCGGGCTGTCTGTCGGGTACTACTTCTGCTCGCTGTTCGGTTTGGAGCATGACATTGTGCCGTCGGTCACGGAGTATTCCTCGGTGATAGATTGGGACATTCTGCTCCCGTCGGATTTCGAGGGCTTTACCTCGCAGGCAAAGAGCTTTTTCTCATTGCTTGTGGATGGAGAGAACTTCGCAGGCTATTGGACGAAAGTCGGAGATGTGATGCTCGTGCTTCTGAAAGTCGTGGCAATCATCCTTCCGTGTCTGCTTGTGCTGGGACTTGTTATCTGGCGGCTGTATAAGAGCGGCAACACAAAACACAACAAGGACACCGTACCGCTGAAAGTGTTCAAGTCGTTTTCGCGGTGTCTTTATCTGCCGTTGAAAAGGACTGTACTGTCGTACCGGGACTTTCTTACGGAGCATCGTGCGGTATGGATACTTTGGGCGGTTATGTGGGCATTTCATCTGAACGCGGCAAGCATCGTCATGGGATTCTTGGCGTACTACTTCTACTTTGTGCTGAGTTTTGACATCGCCAACCTCTATGTGCAGGTGTGCAAGCTGTTCATCGACTTGCAGGTCATCTTCCGCTATTTCCCGTGGTGGATTATTGCCTTCGTATGTTGGCTGCTGTTCGACCGTTGGAGAAAAAACATCGCGCAGAACAGGCTCAGACACTTCGAGGCGAGAAATTGCGGCTTCATAAACGAGTTGCCTATCGTATCTATGGCGTGCGGCAGTATGGGCAAGAAAAAGACGACACTCATCACGGACATGGTATTGTCACAAGAGGTGATGTTCAGACAGAAGGCTTTGGAAATCTTGCAGCAGAACGATATGAAATTCCCGTACTTTCCGTGGATCGCTTTCGAGGACGAACTGCGGCGTTGTATGGAGCACGGAACGGTGTACAATCTCGCCTCGGTCAAGGCTTGGGTGGTATTGAAACGGTCAAGGTTTATGCGACACAGAAATGCGCAAACACAGCTTTACGGATACGATTACGCGCGTTACGGTACCACTTTTGACGATTCACTCAAAATAAGTCGCCTGTTCGGGGTGCTGGAAACGTATGCGCAGGCATACTTCATTTACGTCATCCAAAGCAGCCTTATCGTGGCGAATTTCTCCGTCCGCACGGACAACCTGATGGCGGACAACGGCAACTTCCCGATGTGGCTTACGGACTTCTTTCCGGAGCGAAGACGCACTCAAAGCAGGCACGCGCATATTCTGGATTTTGACGTGCTGCGCTTGGGGCGCAAGGTCTTGGAAAACAACCCGAAGGCAGGCAGTTTTGAGTTCGGCGTGGTAGGCATTACGGAGATAGGCAAAGAGCGCGGCAATAATCTGGAACTCAAGGAAGTGAAGAAGGGTTCGGACGACACCAACCAGAAAAACGATCTGTTCAATTCGTGGCTTAAGATGTGCAGGCATAGCGCGACCGTGGACAACTTCCCGTTCATAAAAGTATTTACGGACGAGCAAAGGCCGGAGTCCTGGGGCGCGGACGCGAGGGATCTCTGCGATGTGGTACATATCGTTTCGTCCGGAGATACCCGGCTTTCCCTCCCTTTCTATACGATAGAGGAAATGCTCTCGGAGTGGGTATTCAACCGCTTTATCTCGCTGTATTATGACTTCCGTTTCCGGCGCGGAGACAACACTTTATTGGTGCATCTTTTGAAGAGTGTAACGGCATGGCTTTGGCGGCGCAACCTGCGCATATACAACCGCTACGGCTACTCCATTCTGAAGATAGAGAAAGAGCGCGGCACGATGGACGGCAAGACGGAGAACAAGAAGTATTACCTGATGAGCGCGAAGCTCTATGCGCAGCGGTTCAGTACGGACTGTTTCAGCGATTATTTCAACGACATGGCGGCAAAGAGCAAGACGGGACTTATGGATTATCTGGAATACGCAACGGAAAAAGCAACTGTGGAGGAACTGAAAATGCAGAACAGTTATTTCATCAACTCGCTGTATAAGGACGCGGACGGCAACGGTTCTGCTTAAAGTACGGGCTGTCCGCCTCCTTTGCGGCAAAAGGAGGCAACCATGTCTTATGGCGAATGCAAGGTGTATTTTGACGGCAGTCACTACATAGCGATACCGCACACGACAAGGCCGTCAAGACGGCGTTTCCGTCCGCCGGAAGAAGAGATAGAGGTGACGGAGCAGGAAGAGGAACAGACTACGGAACGGGAAGAGAATATAAGTCAAGAAGAAAGCGCACCGTCTGAAAATGACGATGCGCAGTTTCCGCATACGGAAGTTAAGGAACAGATTGAGCCAATGGTTGAAAGCAAGCCGAAGTCTAGGACGATGACGCGAAAAGAACTCTTCGAGGAACTGTATCAAAAGTCGGCAGGAAAGTCCAGAAGCGCGAGGAAGAAGTTTATCGTTTGCAACATGAAGCCGTACTTTAAGGACGAAGATAGTACGATAAAGTATGTGGAAGTGCAGTTTGAGCGGAAATTACGGAATCTGATCTGTCGGCGGGTCAGACTCACGCGCAAGGTGAATTTGCAAGACTTCAACTATTTTTGCACTTTCACCTACGATGGAGCAAAGCATACCGAAGAGAGTTTTATGAAAAAACTACGGGGATGTTTCAAGATGATGTGCCACAGAAAGGGCTGGAAATATGTCGGGGTATGGGAACGTTCTCCCGAAAAGCGGCGGCTTCACTTCCACGGACTGTTCTTCATTCCGGATGGCTCGATGCCAGGCAAACTTATAGAGGTCAAGGACTATTCGCCTGTCAAGAAAAAGGTGCAGACGACAATACAGAACACTTATTTCAATGAAAGGTTCGGCAGATCCGACTTCAAGACCGTGGACGACCGTTCGATGCTCGGCGAGGCGATAGCGTATCTCACGAAGTATATGGAAAAGACCGGCGAGAAGATGGTTTACTCAAAAGGACTGCCGCAGTTCTTCATCTCGGACATCATGGATGAGGACATCATCTGTCCGATGGGTCTTGAAGATAAGAAACTGCTTCTCTATGATGACTTCTCATGTTGGGATGAAGGCTGCTACATGGGACAGGTTAGCAAAAACGTCATCGACCAAATGCGAAAGTGTAATTGAATATCGGACGGATACGGGAATAAGAAAGGGAAGTGTGTGACGGTAAAAGCGGAAGATCGCCCAAGCGGGTCAGCGGGCGACTCCGCTTCCGTCATCACTTTTCTTTTCCGCTTTCAATCGGGTTTGGTCGAGTGGCGTGTGCTTGTCGCGGCGGCGCGAAGCGCCGGCGCTCTCGTATCAAGACAGTCACATATTTTTATGGACACTCTTCCAAGTCGGGAATATCAAAGCGAATTTTTATAACATATGCATGTCATGTCCCGAAAAACGGACATAAGATGTCGTATAATGTACTCGAAAATCAACAAAAGAGAGGTCTTTTATGAGTGCATTCGACAAAGTAATCGGCTATGAAAAAGAGAAGGAAGAACTGTATCAGCTGTGCGACATGGCGAAAAATTCTGCAAAATATGCGGCTCTGGGCGTAAAACTTCCGCGCGGTATTTTGCTGTACGGTGTGCCGGGGGTTGGAAAAACCTTAATGGCGACTGCGCTTCTCGACGAGATGGATGAGGGAAGAAAACGCTACGTCCTCCGTAAAGACAAAGCTATCGAAGAGTTTGTGGAAAGCATTTCCAAAACCTTTCAGGAAGCTAAAGAGAATGCGCCTTCCGTCATCTTTCTCGATGATCTCGATAAGTTCGCATCTGACAGCAATTCGCGCAATCCGGAAGAACTTATTGCCGTACAGTCCGGTATCGATGAAGTGAAAGGCGCCGATGTTTTCGTCGTTGCCACCGCTAATGACGTGCGTGTACTGCCTTATTCATTGCGCCGTCCCGGCAGATTCGATCGCATTCTCGAGATTTGCCCGCCCAACCGCAGAGAAGCGGTGGAGATCGTGCGCCATTATCTGAAAGGGAAAAAGGTTGCAGACGATTTTACTGCCGAGGGCGTAGCGCGGCTGATGGACGGTAATTCGTGCGCCGCACTGGAGAGCGTCCTCAATGAGGCTGGAATCTATGCGGGGTACGAAAACAAAACGGAAATCAAACGCGAGCATATCGTAAGGGCGGTGCTTCGGGACATCTTTGAGGCGGACGAATCCGTCAACGAAATATCTGTTGCGGCAAAAGAAGAGGTTGCCTTTCACGAGGCGGGACACGCCGTGGCGGCGCTTGCGTTTGATCCCGAAGGCGTTGGTCTTATTTCCATTCGGCCGAGTAAGAGCGATGCGCGCGGCGTTGTGCAGATTTTTAAGAGCGAAGATTACTTCGGTTCTTACAATAAAATGCATGAGCGCGTCATTTCTTTGCTTGCGGGCCGTGCCGCCGTGGAACTCAAATTCGGTCATACGGATGTCGGGGCTGCCTCCGACCTTAACCGAGCTTCCGCCATTTTGCAGCGTTTCATCGTCGACTACGCGGCGAGCGGGTTTGCGCTGTTCCATCATGATAATCACGACGGTATCAGTTCGTGTAATCAGGAAGACGGTATCACGGCGGAACGTAGCGCCATGCTTGCCCGTTGCTATGAAGAGGCGAAAGACGTTCTTCGCAGGAATTGGGCGTTTGTCGAAAAACTCGCGGCGACGCTCGTCGAACGGGATACGCTTGTATTCGAAGAGATCGCCGAGCTTCGCAGGGAAATGGCGGCATAAAGAGCGGCGGCGCATAGTTTGTGCGCCGCCTTTCGCAGATTTCGGCAAAGTGTTGTTTTTTTGATTGTCTTGCGTGGTATAATTGAATCATGGATTATTGTATTTCAGATATCCACGGCTATTATGGTCTGTTTTGCCGTCTGCTCGATAAAATCAGATTCAGCGACAAAGACAAGCTGTATGTGCTGGGGGATATCATCGATAAAGGGCCGGATAGTATTCGTCTCGCAAAACTTTTGTTTTCCATGCCGAACGTGTATTGCATTGCAGGCAATCATGAATATGATTTTTTAAAGTATTATCGTGCGTTGATGAAGCAGACGGAAGATTATGATTGGGTATTGGAGAAGATCGCGGTTATGCCGCGTGAGTTCGCTTTCGGCACAAAGAGGGCGGGGACGCTGCTGAAACATTACGCGATGATAGGAGTTGCGCGCGTGGAGGACGGTTGTCCTCTCTACGCAGAAGCCTGCAACGAGAAAGGGCTTTGCATGGCAGGACTCAATTTTCCCGCAAACGCCGTGTATAAAGACAGAGGAGAGAAAGGACAGACAGAGCTTGCGCCTTACGAACTGATACCTTACGTATTGGGGAAATGCGCGAGCGTGGACGAAGCCGAAAAACTGCTCTCGGACGTCGAAGTCGTAGGAGAGAGGTTTCGACCGCATTTGCCGCTTGCGCCGCTTCATTGGATAATATCGGACGACAAGAGGAATATTGTGTTCGAATGTACGTCCGAAGGCGCGCGCATTTTCGACGATCCATTCGGGGTGCTTACCAACAATCCGCCTTTTCCTTATCACGCAGAGAACGTCAAAAATTATGAGCATTTGTCGCCCGATAACAAAAATTTTACTGTCCGTGTGGGTAAAGCCGATTTTTCCGAGGGAGAAGGCGGGGTTGGGCTGCCGGGCGATCTCACTTCAAAGTCGCGGTTTGTCAAGGCGTGGTTTTGTCTAAAGAACTCGGTTTGCGGCGATTCGACGGAAAGCAAAGTCGCGCACGTACTGGCTATGCTCGGCACAGTCGCGATGACGGGCGGCGCTGTCGTCACGGCGGAGGGCAGGGCGGACGTCACGCGATACTCGTGTTGTATCGACGCGGCAAACGCGACATATTATTACAGGACGTACGACAAACTTAAGGTCGGCAAGATCGCGCTCGGACAAGCCGACGTCGACGGCGGAGAGCTTGGCGTTTACGTTTTCTGATTAATTTGCGGCTGTGCTTTCGGGCACAGCTTTTTTTACGTCTGAGTTTCCCGGTTTGACGTTTACAGGTTTAAAAAACCGGAATTACGTCTATTTTGCGCTTTCACAACATATTGTTGTTGACAAAGTCTGAAATATATTGTAATATATAACTATAGATTGTTATCAACTTATATAATGAATAAAAAGAGGAGTATATGAAAAAGTTCAGATATCTGATATTTGCGTGTCTGATCGTCGTGCTTGCTCTCGCTTTGGTAGCTTGCAATAATGACGGAGGAACGACTGAACTGCCGGACAACGGCGGCGAAACAGGCGGCGACACTGACGGCGAAACGGGTGGCGACACCGACGGCGAAACGGGCGGCGAAACCGGTGGCGAAACTGGTGGCGACACTGACGGAGAAGAAAAGCCTGTTTACGATGAAGGCGATATCGAATATTATCTCTCCAATCTGGAGCAGTACGACATTTATCCTGTACAGTTCAGAAAAACCGATCTGTCCGATTTCGCAGAATCTGCGACATGGGGTTTTACCGTGGGAGAAAACTCGTTTACTCAGGAAAACGGAGAACAGCTCGCTTGCTTCTGTGTCGAGGACGAGGCGGAAATGCAAACCTTCATTGAACAATTCGGAGGAATATATGAAGTGACGCGAGTCGAGGGCAACGTGTTTGTTTCAGGAACGCCCTGGATCGTAGACATAGTTTGCACGGGAGAGAGCGACCGTCAGCCCGGAGATTTTCTCGGTACGGAAGGGAAAGCCCAATACGACGCTTTGAACGAGGACGGCTTTGTGCTGGATCTGGGTTCATACACTGCGGCAGACGGCATGGATAATTATGTGATATACGCATATTCCCATATTTACGGCGAAGGTCGCGTTTATCTGATGGATGAAGGCGAAAATCCCGGTGACATCATACAGTCTTTGATTGACAAAACGTCATACTATTTTTATGTGGTCAGGTCGGGAAACGTGTTGCATTACAGTTCTGTCATGAACGCGGTCGATTATCTGAAGCACGTATGCGGCGAAGATGCGGATATAGAGTATTACGAGAGTCCGACCTACACGGCGAAAAATACGCTCGTCGCTCTCGCCGATTATGAGGATGCCGTCAGGGCAAACTTCGATTACGTAGAGGTAAGTGCAGGTTCGACGTATTACGAGGAGTATCTCACCGTATACTACACGGAAAGGATAACGGCGAGAAAAACGGGCAGCACAGAGTATTTGACGATAGTAAAATTGACCAACGGGTCTACCGTTGACCGGATAAAAAACGAACTGGGTCTCGAGATTGCGGATATGGGCAACGACGTCGTAATAGTCGGCACACCTTGGGCGGTTTCTGTCGCACGGGGAGAGAAAGACGATTCCCTGTTGGGGCAATACGCCGTCACTCTCGGCGTTGACGGCATTCTGTCCGCGCTCGAAAACGATATCAGCGGCGTTTACATTTATTTCGGTCACTGGTTGGCCACGGCATATATCGAGACCGACAGCTCGTTCAATATAGTGATAAATTCCGACGAAAACGCCGAAGTCAACATCCTGTACCGATATTATGTAAAGAGGAACGGTATAATGATATTCGACAACACGCCCGAAACGCTTGAGAAGATACTGAAGACGGGCGAAAGCATCGTAGACGTTTACGACGTGTATGCGGCAGGCTGGGACGCCCTCGCTTCCGACTCGAAGATGTCGGGCTACGTAAGCGCACTTGAAAACGCGGGTATAGATTACGTGGTGAACGAAGCCGACATATCGTCGGACACGACGGCTCTCGGGGTAAATTATTCCGAATACGGCTTCAAAGGCGTATTTAAAGACCAAGAGTATCTGAAAATAGAATACTACAGCGATCCAAGCGTTGCCGCGACAGAGGCTTCGCAATACGACGGTTGGCTGACGTGCCGCGCTGACGGCAATTATCTGATCACAGGAACTCCGTGGATCGTCGATACAGTCACGGGCATAGTTCCCACTGCGGAAAAAGACAAGTTTTTAGACAACGTCGATGAGGATGTATTCAACGAGTTCATAGCCTTGACCGGGTCTGACGCACTGTACGCTTTCAACAGACTTGACGCCGACGATTTCGGAGCCGAGAACGCATACTCGTTCTACATAGGGGGCAACGACGAGATCTCGTTTAGATACGGCACAGGATCATCACAAGTTGCCGTGTTCGAGTTTGCAGACTCCGAGAGCGCGACGAACTTTATCGGCAGTACCGAAGTACTATCCGTTGTCTCTGATTTTGCCAACAGGATATATCTGTACGGCAACATGGTCATCATCGGCACGATATCATACGAAATTATGACCCAAGTGTACGGATTGTATCCGGGTATGACGTGTTATCAGGAGCTGTAATAGCCGCTTTAGTATAAAAACCGCCCTCTCCGACAAACGTGCGGAGAGGGCAATTTTGTGCTTGACAAAACTTTTGCTTGATGCTAAACTTTGTCTGTAAATAACAAAGACAGTTCGTGACCATCCTGTCTATAAACAAAACTAGGGAAAAGGATGGGCGCATTATGCGCCTTTTTTGTTCGGTCGCGTTCTGAAAAGAGGATATATGCTTAAAAGAATAAAAAACTCGTTTGCGGAATTCAGACTTCTTCTCAACAGCGTGCCGACGGCAGTGACAGTCTTTTTCGTTATCAGCGTTTTCGCAATGAATCTTCTCGCCAACAAGAGCATAAATCTGCCCGTAGACTGGCTCGCGCTCGATTGCGGAATTATAGTTTCGTGGTTCGCTTTTCTCACTATGGATATCGTGACCAAGCATTTCGGACCAAAGGCGGCTACTCAGCTCTCTGTATTCGCGATAGCGGTCAACCTCGTGTTCTGCCTGATAATGTTCCTCGGCAGTATCATTCCCGGCGCGTGGGGCGAGTCGTTCGTCGAGCAGGGAGGCGAGAGCATAAACGTCGCGCTCGACAACACTTTCGGCGGTACCTGGTACGTGCTTGCGGGAAGCACTCTCGCGTTTGTCGTCTCGGCGTTCGTCAACAACTTCGTCAATGCGGGCATCGGTCTCGCTTTCAGAAAAAATCCCGACGGCGCGGCGGCGTATTTCCTGCGTTCTTACGTATCGACCGCGATAGGGCAGTTTGCAGACAATATGATATTCGCGCTCATCGTCAGTCACGTGTTCTTCGGCTGGTCGCTTCTGCAGTGCGTCACTTGTTCGCTTACGGGCATGGTCGCGGAGCTGCTCTGCGAAGTGCTTTTCTCGGGCTTCGGTTACGGCATCTGCAAGAAATGGAAGAAAGAAGAAGTAGGTAAAAAATATTTCGAGTTTTCTGCAAAACTCAGTGAGGAAACGAGATGAAAGTTCTGATCACGGGTACGAGCGGCGGCATCGGCAAGGCTATCGCGGAAAAATTTATTTCACTCGGTCATGAGGTGATCGGGATCGACAAAGAGGCGTCTCAGCTGATAAATGACCGATATACGCATTTCGTAGCCGATATAGCAAAGGGTGATCTGCCTGACGTCGACGGCGTCGAGATACTCGTCAACAACGCGGGCGTGCAGGACAGCGGCGAGGACATTGACGTCAATCTCAAAGGCACTATCCGCGTGACAGAAAAATACGCGTTTAACGACAGGATAAAAAGCGTGCTTTTCATAGCTTCGGCAAGCGCCCACACGGGTGCGGAATTTCCCGAGTACGCGGCAAGCAAGGGAGGTATCGTTGCGTATATGAAGAACGTCGCGCTGAGAGTCGCAAAATACGGAGCGACTTCCAACAGCCTTTCGCCTGGCGGCGTCACCACGCATATAAACGACAGAGTGATGAACGACGAGGCGGCGTGGAACAAAATAATGTCGCTGACGTTGCTTCCAAAATGGGCAAGCGCGGAGGAGATCGCGGACTGGGCATACTTCGTGACTGCGGTCAACAAGTCCATGACCGCGCAGGACGTGCTGATAGACAACGGCGAGGCGGAGAAAGCGGAATTTGTCTGGTAAATTCAAAAGGGCGCAAGCCCTTTTTTCTTTGTGTAACAATAAACCACCGACTAAGTCGGTGCGTATCAAAAGGCTTTAGCTATGGACAAAAGAAAACCTCCTTTGTTACAATTTATGCAGGTTTGCCAACCGCATAAATTAAAGGAACAAAGGAGGAATTCCGACAATGGATAGTTTATCACATACGAAGTGGAATTGCAAATATCATTTGGTATTTGCGCCGAAGTACAGACGGCAGGCAATATATGGAAAAGTAAAAGAAGATATAGGAAGGATGCTGAGAAAGCTGTGTGAATATAAAGAGGTAGAAATACTTGAAGCAGAAGCGTGTCCTGATCATATACATATGTTGGTAACGATACCGCCGAAATACAGTGTGGCACAGATAGTAGGATACCTGAAAGGGAAAAGTAGTCTTATGATATTTGAAAAATATGCCAACATGAAATACAAGTATGGAAACCGACACTTCTGGTGCAGAGGATATTACGTTGATACAGTCACATATTTTTATGGACACTATAAATTTTGCCTTGTTTATTTGCTATGTTTCAAGTCTTGTAGACGGTTGGGAATATGAATCCTTTTTCTCTTGATTATTCTGTCAAAATGTGCTAAAATAAATCAAAAGATATCAAGAGGCCGTAAATGAATGAAAAATAAGGAAATCACGGTGCTGGATCAGGCAATACACATCAATAAAGATGACTATTTTTCTTTAACAGATATTGCTAGATATAAAAATTCAGAGGCGCCTGCCGATGTGGTCAAAAACTGGCTCAGACGTAAGGACACGATAGAGTTTATCGGGTTATGGGAGAAGTTGAATAATCCGGATTTTAACGTGGTCGAATTCGACCAGTTTAAAAATGAGGCAGGACACAATTATTTCACGCTTTCGCCGAAGAAGTGGATAGAGGGAGTTAATGCTATTGGGCTGATTTCAAAAGCAGGAAAATATAATGCGGGTACTTACGCTCACAAAGACATTGCGCTGCAATTCGCATCGTGGATCTCGCCGGAGATCAATTTGTATATCATCAAAGAATTCCAGCGGCTAAAAATGGAAGAGCAGAAGCAACTTGATTGGTCTGTCAAGCGCGAGCTTGCTAAAATCAATTATCGGATACATACGGATGCGATAAAGGATAACATAATCATCCCGCTCGAAATATCCAGAGAACAGGCTACTTTTGTTTATGCTAACGAAGCGGATGTGCTTAACGTTGCGCTGTTTGGGATGACGGCAAAGCAATGGCGCGACAAAAATCACGACAAAAAAGGAAATATTCGCGACTATGCCGAAGTGTCGCAGCTTATTTGTCTTTCCAATCTTGAAAATCTGAACGCTTATTTGATTGAGCGCGGGGTAAGCCAATCAGAAAGGCTTGTAGAGTTGAACAGAGCAGCGATCCGTCAAATGAAAATCTTGGTGGAGGAGAGGTCGAGGTTGCTTGACGGCAACGGTGAAGAGTGAGGTGCGCAATGAAGTTTTCCGAAAAAGTAAAATATGCGAGGATGAAATTATTGCTTACGCAAGAAGCACTGGCGAAGGAACTCGGCGTTTCGTATGCAACTATTTGCCGCTGGGAAAAAGATAACCGCGAGCCGCAAATAGTATCGCAGGGTAAATTTTATGCCTTTTGCGAGAGCCAAGGAATACATTTTGAAGAATAGGGAGAGGTACTCAAATGATTAGAGCAGATATTATTTCTAACGTTGGAAGAGAATACTTGACTAGCAACATTGAAAACGACGAATTCAGTTATCCTAAAGCATTCAGTGCCGCATCGTTAACTTTTAATCCTATTAGAAATAGGATTGGTAGAGCATTTGAGAAACTGGATATAAGATTCGTAAAAGATAATGTTACCGTGCTGATAGAAACGAAGCAAAATTTTACTGTGGCAGATGAAGAACAGTTATCTGCATATGTTGAATATGAAAAGGCGCTTACAGGCAACAAAACAGTTGCCATTCTTGCCAACACAATAAACGATAATATCAAAGTGTGGAGAGGTGTTGTTTCCGACAGTGATTTAATGCCAAAAGAAACGGCACTTCGCACAATGGATGAGTATGTAGACTTCTATACTTCGAAAATAAACGATAAGGAAAAAGTGATGCAAAACACGTATAAACTCAATGAACTGTTGCATCGACACAGTATTCCTGAAAAATTAAGAAGTCAGTTTGTTGGCACTTGCTTGCTGGCACTAAAAAATGGACTTGATTACTCGACTCCGACATTAACAGCCGCACAAATTCGTACAAGAATAAGAGAAGTTTTGGAAAATTTGCTCAATGATGACTTGAATAAGGCTGAAAAGTTAGCTTTGTTGAATAGAAATGTGCTGGATAATCAATACGTTCGCCAATTAAAAATTGATGCGATAAGAGAAATTCTGAAATTTATTAAAGATAACATATTACCTTTTATTAACGATAAAAGCACTTCTGGACAAGATCTGCTTAACTTGTTCTTTGTTACATTCAACAAATATGTGGGTAAATCAGATAAAAATCAAGCGTTCACGCCTGATCATATAACTGATTTTATGTCAAAGATCACAGGAGTAAACAAACATTCTGTTATACTAGACCCTTGTTGTGGTAGTGGTTCGTTTCTGGTACGGGCTATGACGCAAGCACTGGATGATTGCGCTACGGGTGCCGAACAGGAAAACATTAAGAAACATCAAATATTCGGTATCGAATTTGACGAAAACATATACGGTCTTGCTACTACTAATATGTTGATACATTCTGACGGAAATTCAAACATAAGACAAGGCAGTTGCTTTGCCCTTGCCGATTGGATTAAGGAAGCGAAGCCAAATATTATCCTAATGAATCCTCCTTACAATGGGCAGCGCATTCATCTGCCTAAAAGCTATGTCGATACTTGGGCAAAAGATAAAAAGGAAGATCCTTCAAAGGGATTGTATTTTGTCAAGTATATAGCGGATACGCTGAATTCAATCAATCACCATGCAAAATTGGCGGTTTTGCTTCCCGTGGCATGCGCTATAGGTACTAGTGGAGAAATAGCAAGGCTTAAAGAAGAAATTCTGAAAGAGAATACCCTTGATGCAGTATTTACATTACCGAATGAAATTTTCTACCCGGGAGCAAGTGCTTCCGCATGTTGTATGGTGTTTAAAATTGGTACGAAACATAGCGACGTTTCTAATCCGGATACATACTTTGGCTATTACAAAGAAGACGGATTTAAGAAAAAGAAAAATCTCGGACGAGTGGAACAGCTTGATGTTAATACCGGCAAGAGTAAGTGGGTGGAAATCGAGAAAGAGTGGATCGAGCTGTATCGCAATCGAAAAGCCGTAGATGGATTGTCGGCAACTCACAAAGTTAATGGGGACGATGAATGGTTGTGTGAAGCTTATATGAAGACAGATTATACAAAACTTACGGCACAAGATTTTCAGCAGACAATCAATGATTATCTTGCTTACTTAATAAAGGAAGGTAGAATATATGAATCTTAATATAAGCTCTTGGGGGAATTTTAAAATTTCCGAGCTGTTTCCTGTATTACAAAATGGAAAGGCGAATCAAGGTATGTTGAGTGATGGATACGATTGTTTCTATGTAGGCGCGAAAAAAGATGATAATGGTGTAATGCTACATTGCGCCTATGATAGTGCACTTATACAAAAAGGCAATTGTATTATATTCATATGTAATGGTCAAGGGTCAGTGGGTTATGCAAATTATATGGATGTAGATTTTATAGGATCCACTGATATTGTAGCCGGATACAATAAAATGTTAAATCAATATAATGGGTTATTTATTGCTACGGTTTTGTGTCAAGAACGTCCCAAATATTCTTTTGGGCGTAAATGGAAAACTCATTTAAAAGACACAGTCATTAAATTACCTCAAACAATTGAAGGTTTTCCTGATTGGGATTTTATGGAGCAGTACATAAAATCTTTAAATCATAAGCCATTAACGACACAGAACAGATCTTCTCAACATCCACTTAATATTGACAATTGGCAAGAGTTTCGCTTGGATGATTTGTTTTCTGAAATATACAAAGCTGAAGCTCATGTAAAAGGTGACTTGGAATTTGTTGAATCACCTGGTACCAACACTATTAAATTTATTTCTCGAACCGAGATGAATAACGGCTGTGATTGTTATTTGCCAAACAATGGCATTAGTGGAATTGAAAATGGAAATGCAATAACCATTGGAGATACTACGGCAACTTGTTTTTATCAAAAAGATGAATTTGTGTGCGGTGATCATATAGTTGTCTGCCGTGCAGAATGGCTTAATTTATATACGGGATTATTTCTAGTTTCATTATTGAAACGAGAAAAATACAAGTATAATTATGGTAGAGCATTCAAAATGGATTTGATATCAAACACAAAAGTTAAATTGCCGACGAAATCAGATGGTACACCAGATTTTAATTATATGGAACACTATATGAAATCACTTCCATACGGGGATAGAATTTAGAGGGTAAAATGTACATTCAGAAAATACATATAAAAAACTACAGAAATTTCAATGATTTTGAAATGGAGTTTCACGAAGGATTAAATGTTATTGTTGGGGCGAACAATTCAGGTAAAACCGGATTATTGTCCGCTATATATCTTCTCAATGCACCTTCTAATATATCGATTGATGATTTCAACAAAAATAATTTAGTTCAATTCAAGACTTTATATAATGAAGATGCTCCTAAAATAGAGATTACATACTTTATCAACCACTTTATCAATGAAGATGATGAGGAGGATGAAAGTATAATCAAATTGATTCCTTTTTTGGGGTTTAAAGAGGTCGATGCCATGCGTTTGGCGTCTGAGGACAAGAAAAAATATTTCATTAAGGCTATTGTCAAAGCAGTTTATGAGCTTGATGAGAAATATATTGGAGAATACCGTAAAGCTGTTTCAGAAATAGCCGCTCTTGACGATTTTATGCTCAGGTTAAAGCGTTTTGTTTCCGAACACTATAAATGGCATTATACAAATGGCATCAGCGATTTGCAAGCTGAAAGTAAGGCTGCTACAAGTATTTTTGATATTCGCTATATCGAAGCGGAAAGGACAGCCGCAGAGGTTGAAAAAGAGACTCGTAGAGAAATTGATTCTTTTGCTAAGGATAATAATAATGCTGCAGAAATAGACAAATTTAGGAGTAAAGTATCGGAAGATTTAAGGGCCATATTAAAACCGTCTATTGATAAACTGACCAATCTTTTCGATTCTGAACAAAATGATATTGGACTCCAAAAAGGTAATGTTGCGATCAAACCTTCAGTGCAAGCCAATGTATCAATTCCTGATGCTTTCATTACAGAAGTGAGAGATACAAAATCAGAATTTATTGTGCCAATAGATCACAATGGGTTGGGATACAATAATCTTATCAACATATATATGCTGATCAAATTAAAGGAACTGCATGCTGGCAAGGACTTTCGTATATTATGTTTGGAAGAGCCCGAAGCTCATTTGCATCCTGCGATGCAATACAAGTTGTTTAAATACTTGAAAAAGCTTGATGCCGAGAAAAAGTTGAATCAACAGATATTCGTAACAACTCATTCAAGTAATATTTCTGCGGTAGCTGGAATAGATAATATGTTCATGATGGCGTATAATCGTTCTGTTGCCCCACAAGATTGTATAAATCAGAGCCTTGAACTCCAATTCAAAGATGAAGGCGAAAAAAAGCAAAAAAGCGAAGCAAAAAAACACTTAGCCAAGTTTTTAGATGTGACTCGTTCGGACATGCTGTTTGCTGACAAAGTAATTTTAGTAGAAGGTATTGCTGAAAGATTGCTACTGCCTTATTTTATGGAAAAATGCGGGTATGCATATGAAGATGAGCATGTCTCGATTGTAGAAATAGGCGGAAAACATTTTGAACATTTTGTAGAATTGTTTAATGGCAACGCATTGAAAAAGAAAGTTTTATGTATAACGGATATGGATTTTAGTTGGATCAACGACGAAGAAAAATTTAAAACTTGGAAATCATATTCGGAGGATAAGCCGACTCATATTGAAAAATTGCGGAAACGATTTACGTTCGATGAATTTAAAATCATTACGCAAAACTGTGGAGGTAGAACCTTTGAAGATGAATTGTTTTTAGCAAACTGTAAAAATATCCATACTGCAACAGCATTGTTAAAAATGGCACTGCCGGAATCGCTACAAACAACGATTGAGTCATGTAAATTAGATATCGCAAAATTGCAAGAACAGCTGCCAAGTATAGATGGAAGATCCAAATCTGTTATACAAAAATATGTGAACAGCTATAAAAATAGGATAGACCAAGAAGAGCAGAATAAAGAATTCTATGAAATATTAGCGTTTGCAGAAATATTTTTACATTATGCAAAAAACAAAAAGGGGGATATGGCATTATCAATATTGACTGAAGCGGAAAGTCTTTCTTTGAATGTTCCGTCTTATATTAAGGAGGGGATAGAATGGCTGAAATAAAATCGAATTACATTCTGTCTTCTGATGAAATTAAAAATAATATTAGAGTTTTTGCAGGACCCGGTGCAGGTAAAACTCATTTTTTGGTTGAAAATATAAAAAATATAATTGCTACAAACCCAAAAATTACGAGCAGCAAGAATCGTAAAGTTTTGTGTATTACTTATACGAATGCAGCCGTTGATGAGATAAGAAGGAGGCTTGATCGTTTTTCTGACACAGCAGATATTTGTACTATTCACGGCTTTATTATTGATAATATAATAAAGCCTTTTCAGGATAAACTTAGAGAAATAATGATGTCTGACTTTGCAATTGAAGTTAAGTCAAAAGGAATTATTTCTTCTCAAATTGAAGGGCTTGGAATTCTTCATGGTGTTGATAAAGAAAAAATATACACTTTCATTAAAGAAAAATGTCATGAAGATCAGGCGGTTTCTTATAGTAAAAAAATAATGGGTGAAGTTCAAATAGATTGTAAGGAGTATATCTCATCGTTAAGGCAAAATAAAACACCTCATAGGATATTGAAAGGTTCTAAACAGATAAACGAACTTCATAGAAAAACAATAAAAGAGTTTGTATGGTCTAAAGTAAAAAAACTTACTCATGATGAAATACTTTACTTTGGATATAGAATTCTTGAAGAAAATCCGCTTGCTGTTTATTATTTAAGAGTAAAGTATCCGTATATTTTTGTAGATGAATTTCAAGATACAAATCCTCTACAAACGCTTTTGATAAAATTGCTTTGTGAAAAATCATCTCGGTGTTGTGTTGTAGGCGATTTGGCTCAATCAATATATGGTTTCAACGGGGCATATCCGGATGATTTTGAAAATTTTAAGATAAGTGATAATGATCTCGATTTTGCTATTAATGGGAATAGAAGATCATCTGCAAATATAGTAAACTTCTGTAATTTTCTACGACAACAAGATAAACGAGTAGTTCAAGAAAATATAAACGAAAAAGTAGAAAATAACTGCATTCACATTTTATTGGGTGAAAGTCAAAATGTTAAAACTGCTATTTCCAATTTAGTGCTTAATGGAGGCGTTGTTTTGACACGTAAATGGGCGGCAGCGTTTAAGTATATAGATGGGATAGATTCCGAACAAGCACAATGCCTCTCTGCAATATATAACAGCTATTTCCCTACATCTATTAGTATTAGAGACGAAATAGTCGAACACAATAACGTCACATGGGTTAGAGCATTTAAGTTTATAATGCAATTGTGGGAAAGCTATAAAAATGGAGACCTAGCAGAAGTATTATCAGCTTTTAAGTTGTATGGTAATGTAAAGTATGAAGTAATAACTCCACGCTTATTATTGTTGCTTGATTCATTTTTGCGAAAAGTTTTTGACAATTATGGAGAACGTACTGCATGTGAAGTAATACAAAAGTTTAATGATGAAATTGATAAAGAAGAATATAAGTCGCTAAAAAGTTTGTCGGACAGTGACAACTTTAAGATTCAAATTTTTGATGAGCAAGAAAGAGCAGAACTTATAGAAGCAGTAAGTAAATTAAAATGGAAAACGGCATACAAATTGTTTAATGAGGTGTTTACTGAAAAGAGCAAATATATGACGGTTCATCAGGCAAAAGGATTAGAGTGGGAAACTGTATTGGTTGCTGTAATGCCTATAAGAGATGATCGTACAAATATTGCTGAAATGTATGCCGCGCCACAAATTATTGGCTCAGAGGCTTCAAATGAATTCGTAAGAATCTATTATGTTGCTTGTAGCCGAGCAATCAAAAATCTTTACATACATATTCCTGAAGGATGTTCTCAGTCTAACATTGAAAAGTCTATTTCTTTGTTTGAAAAAGAAAAGGGTAGAGCAATAAATATTGAGTTCATATCTTGATCGACTAAATTTGTGTGTTTGGCACTGTGGCGTGTGCTTGGCATAGACAAGTGCGCCGCGCTGACGCGCGCCGCAGCCAAGCACACGCCGCTACAAAA
>OHCS01000319.1_pt1 | contig 29027 bp, 44 predicted proteins | sample 1566741 | NCBI WGS metagenome assembly OHCS01 (sample SAMEA3879604, study PRJEB24766) | human gut metagenome | biome: human-associated habitat; feature: feces | place: USA | collected 1985/1987 | reverse complement strand
ACTGCGGGACCTCTTTCTGCTGCTGGAGTTCAGCAAACTCATTGAGAAGCTGGAGCTCTCCGCCGCCCCGGAAGCGGAGGCAGAATCGGCTTTCACCGGCACCTGCGAGAGCGAGATGGTGACATCGGAGGAGCGCACGAAGGAACTGCTGGCCCTCTGGCGGACCCGGGAAAAGCCCGTGGCGGCCCTGGCGCTGCGGTCGCTGGACGGGGTGTGCGTGGAGTGGGGCGACGAGGGCGGCGGGAAGGCCGCCGTGTTTCTTCCCAGCCGCCTGAACTGCTACAACCGGTTTCTCCGGGAGTTCTTCGCCGCCGGCATTAGGAAAATTTCCCACGAGGTGAAGGACCTGACCCGGGCCCTTCTGGCGGAGGGGCTGCCCGCCGACGATATTGTCTTCGACACCGCCCTGGCGGGGTATCTGCTGGACGCCACCGCCGGTCACTACGACCTGGAGCGGCTGGGGATGAGCTGGTTTTCCACCGCTGTTCCCAAGGCGGACGCCTACCTGGCGGAGGATGCCTTCACCGCCATGGGGGAGAGTCCGGAGGCCCTGGGGGCCTGGACGAGCCACACCGCTCTCATTTCCGCCCTCTATGAGAGCATGCTGCCAAAACTCCGGGAAACCGGGGTGGAGGAATTGTACTTCACCGTGGAACTGCCCCTCTGCCGGGTGCTGGCAGAGATGGAACTGGCGGGCTTCCAGGTGGATGCGGGGATGCTCCGCTCCTTTGGGGAGACCCTTACCACCGCCATCGAAACCCTGGAGCGGCAGATCTATACCCATGCCGGCCCCTTCAACATCAATTCCCCCAAGCAGCTGGGGGAGGTCCTCTTCGAGCGTCTGGGCCTGCCCAGCTATAAAAAAACCAAAACCGGCTACTCCACCAATGTGGAGGTGCTGGATAAGCTGCGGGGCGCTCACCCCATTGTGGGCCAGGTCCTGGAGTACCGGCAGTACGCCAAGCTGAAAAGCACCTACGTGGACGGCCTGTTAAAGGTTATTTCCCCCGATGGCCGGGTGCGCACCAGCTTCCAGATGACCGTTACCGCCACAGGCCGCCTCAGTTCCACGGAGCCAAACCTGCAGAACATTCCCACCCGCACGGACCTGGGCAGCGAACTGCGGCGCATGTTCGTGGCGGCCCCGGGCAAGGTGCTGGTGGACGCGGACTACAGCCAGATCGAACTGCGCCTGCTGGCCCACATCAGCGGCGATCAGGCCATGAGGGACGCCTTCCTCTCCGGAGAGGACTTTCACACCGTCACAGCCGCCCATGTGTTCGACGTACCCCTGGAGCGCGTAACCCCCAGCATGCGCCGGGCCGCCAAGGCGGTAAACTTCGGCATTGTCTACGGTATCTCCGCCTTCTCCCTCAGCCAGGATCTGGGCGTCACTGTGGCGGAGGCCAAGGAGTATATGGAGACCTACTTCGCCCGGTTCCCCGGCGTAAAGCGGTATATGGAGCAGGTGGTGGCACAGGCCAGGGAGCGGGGCTATGTGGAAACCCTGATGCACCGCCGCCGGGCCCTGCCGGAAATTAAATCCGCCAATTTTAACATGCGCTCCTTCGGGGAGCGGGTGGCTCTGAACATGCCCATCCAGGGCACCGCCGCCGACATTATCAAGCTGGCCATGGTACGGGTTGCCGACCGGCTGGCCCGGGAGGGGCTGGAGGCCCGGCTGATTATGCAGGTTCACGATGAGCTCATCGTGGAGTGCCCCGGGGACGAGGCCCAGCGGGTCAAGGCGCTTCTCACCCGGGAGATGGAGGGGGTATTCCCTCTCTCGGTGCCCCTCACCGCCGAGGCCCACAGCGGCGCCTCCTGGCTGGAGGCCAAGTAGCGTGGCCCCCGCCATTGTTCCCGTGACAGAAGAACTGCTTTCCGCCGCCGGGGCTGTCCACGCCCTGGCCTGGCAGGACTCCCACCGGGCCATCTGCTCGCCGGAGTTCCTGGCCCTCCACACCCCGGAGCGACAAACGGCCTATCTCCGGGCGGAACTGGCCCGGGGTAAGGCGGTGTTCCTCCTCACGGATGAGGCCGGTCCCGGGGGTGTGGTGTCCCTCTGGGACGGTCTTATAGAAAACCTCTACGTCCTGCCGGAGCGGCAGGGCCGCGGCTATGGCAGGGCTCTTCTGCGTTTTGCCATAGCCCGGTGCGAAAGCCCCCGGCTCTGGGTGCTCAGCACCAACGATTTTGCCTACAGCTGGTACCTGCGGTCCGGTTTTTTTCCCACCGGGGCCGTTCAGCGTCTCTCCGACACCCTCTTTGAGCGGGAGATGCGCTACGGCGGACCGCCCCGCCACGTCCAACCCTCTACTACGTAAGGAGTTGCCCTATGTCCTTTATTCAACACGATGCAAACGGCGTCATCTACCACACCTCCTCTCTGCTGGAGGAGGCCGCCGGTGTGGTACATGGCTTTTCCACCCGCCTGGGCGGCGTCAGCCGGGGCGTCTTTTCCTCCCTGAACCTGCGGGGAGGCGGCCCTTCTCCGGACAGCCGGGACTTTGTCCGGGAGAACTACCGCCGGCTCTGCGGCGCCCTCCAGGCGGACCCGGCGGGCCTGGTTCTCAGCAAGCAGGTCCACGGGGACGCCATCCGCCGCGTCACCGCCGCCGACGCCGGGAAGGGCTTCCTCACTCCCACCGACTACACCGCCGACGCCCTTGTGACGAACGTGCCGGGGCTGTCCCTGATGGTCTTCTCCGCCGACTGCATCATTCTGCTGCTCTATGACCCGGTGACACGTTCCATCGGCGCGGTGCATGCCGGCTGGCGGGGCACCGCCCTGGATCTCCCCGCCAAGGTTGTATGGGAGATGGGACGACTCTTCGGGGCCAGGCCCGGGGACATCCGGGTGGCCATAGGGGCCGGCATCGGCCCCTGCTGCTTCGAGACCCATGACGATGTGCCCCACGCCATGGAGGCCGCCTTCGGCTCCGGCGCGGCGGCCTTCATGGCCCGGCAGGGGGAGAAATGGACGGTGGATCTGAAGGCTCTGAACGCCTGGCGTCTCCGGGAGGCGGGGGTTCCGGCGGAAAACCTTGACATCTGTCCGCTCTGCACCGCCTGCCGCCCGGACCTCTACTGGAGCCACCGGAAAACAGGGGACCGGCGGGGCGTCCAGGGGGCCCTCGTCGGCCTGCGGCCATAAGGAGGCGCTATGCGACGATTGATCGCCCTGCTTTTGCCGCTGCTTCTGCTGACGGGCTGCGTCCCGGAGCGGGAGACGGACGAAAACGGCCAGAGTTGGGAGCAATACATCCAGGACCAGCCCCAGGAGGACACCGCGCCGGACTACCCCGCCTCCTTCTCCCTGGCCTACCATAAGGACCACACCCTGGACCCCATCACCTGCGGCGAGGGCATCCAGCAGGACGTGGCCTCCCTGCTCTACGAGCCGCTGTTCCAGCTGGATGAAACCTTCTCCCCAGTCCCTCTGCTGTGTGAATCCTATAGCTGGGATGAAAGCTATCTCACCTGCACCCTGACACTGCGTCAGGACGCCCTGTTTCAGGACGGCAGCAGCCTTACCGCCTCCGATGTGGCCGCCACCCTCCGTCGGGCCATGGCCTCCCAGCGGTACGGCTACCGGCTGCGGCAGGTAGCCTCCATCACCGCTACCCGCGGTGGCCAGGTCATCATCACCCTGACCCAGCCCAACAGCGGCTTCGTTGCCCTGCTGGACATTCCCATTGTGAAGAGCGGCACAGAGTCCCTGGCAGTGCCGGTGGGAACCGGCCCCTACCTCTTTGTCACCGGCAGCAGCGGCACCTATCTCACCGCCAACCACGAGTGGTGGCAGGGCAAGCCCCTGCCGGTCTCCACGATCCCCCTGGTCCACGCCAAGGACCAGGATACCGCCGCCCATCTCTTTGCCTCCCACCGGGTGGAACTGCTGTCGGTGGACCCCACCGGGGACCTGGCCTCCGCCGTCCGCCAGGCGGACAGCACCGATGTGGCCACGGCGGTGCTCCAGTACGTGGGCTTCAACACCACCTCCGGCGTCTTTGCCGACCCGGCGGCCCGCCAGGCCTTCTCCCTGGGGATACAGCGGGAGACCCTGGCCAGCACCTTTCTCTCCGGCCACGCCCAGCCCGCCCAGTTTCCCATCTCCCCCAACTCCTCTCTCTACCCCGCCGATCTGGAGCGGCCCTACAGCCATGAGGCGTTTCTGACGGCTCTGGCCGCCGCCGGCCACCAGACCGGCCAGGAGAAGGAACTGCGGCTGCTGGTAAACGAGGAGAACAGCTTCCGCCTGGCCTGCGCCCAGTTCCTGGCGGAGAGCCTGTCCCAGGGGGACTGGCTCATCACTGTGACGGCAAAGCCCTGGGAGGAGTATTTGGCGGCTCTGGCCGCCGGGGAATTTGACCTGTACTACGGCCAGGTGCGTCTCACCGCCGACTGGGACATGACCGATCTGGTGGGCACCAGCGGCAGCCTGAACTACGGCGCCTATACCGACGAGAGCACCGACGCCCTGCTGGCCGCCCTCTCCTCCTCCTCCAACCGGCAGGCCGCCGCGGAGCGTCTGTGCGCCCGGCTGGCGGAGGAGACGCCCATTGCGCCTGTCTGCTTTCAGAGCACCACGGTTCTGACCCATACCGGCGTGGTGGAGGGGCTGTCCCCTGTTGCGGGCAGCACCTTCCGTCATTTGGAAAATTGGACGATCCATCTGGCAGAGTAATCCCAGAAGTCGTCCCCATAGAAGAGGGAGAACCTGTGGGTTCTCCCCGCCCCTCTTCTATGGGCTTTACTGGGCGGACAAACGCAGATCCCCGCTGACGCTGGTAACGCGAATCTCACAGCCGCCGCCCTCATACACATAGGTGTCGCCGGACCGGACCAGGGCCAGATCCCCGCTGTCCAAGGTCCCGGAGGTGCTGTCAAAGCGCAGGGTAAACCCCCGGTCAAGGGCCCCGGCCCATGTCACCTCCCCGCTGACCGTGTGCACCTCCACCTGGCCGGCATCCACGCCGCTGAGCAGGATGTCGCCGCTGACGGACTCCACCTGCGCCTCCTCCTCCATCAGCGACTCGCCGACCAGCATATCCCCGCTGACGCTGTCCAGGCGCAGCCTTCCACCATCACAGCCGCTGAGGACAATGTCACCGCTGGTGGTGTCCGCCGTCAGGTCCGAGGCGGTCAGACCGCTGAGCACCACGCCGCCGCTCTCGGTGCTCACATTGATCTCCTCCACCGCCATCTTTTCCGCCGTCACATCAGCCGCAGATGTGTGGATGCTCACGGTTCCCGCCCAGCCGGAGGGCAGCAGCACTGTCAGCAGTTTGACGCTCCGGACACGGCTCCACTGGCCCGCCTGGTAGCGGATTGTCAGATCCTCCCCCGTCAGGGCGCAGGAAAACGCCGTCTCTCCAGTCAGCGCATCGGTGGACTGCTCCACAGCGCGGACGGTGTCCCCATCCCAACTCTCCAGGCGCACCTGGCCGGCCGCCCAGTCGATGCTGACACGTCCCACATCTCCAGCCGCCCACTCCAGGGCATCCCCCTGGTAGGCGTAATCGGCCATGGCGCCGCTCCAGTTCTCCCCGGCATCCCAGGTCTCTGTCGCCTCCGCCAGATTCACATCCCCCAGGACGATCCCTTCCGGGCCCACATAGACGGCATCACCCACCCGGATTCCCTCTGGACCGATGTAGATGCCGGAGTCGCTCACAATGGCCTCCTCCACGGCGGTGGCAGTATCCTGCCCCACGGGGCTGCCCTCCACTCTCCCGGCGCCAAACCGCTGCCACAGAACCGCCGCCACTGCCACCGCCAGCACCCAAGCGGCCGCCCGGATAAGCGGTCTCTTGTCCCGGGAGCCCCGGGCCTTCCCAGCGGGCGCCGCCATGGGCTCACGGGGCGGCAGGTCCGGATAGGCCGGCGGCACAGAGGCTGCTCCGGTGGCCCGCTCCTGGAGAATACGCCGGGCGATGGTCTCCGTGTCCTCCATGCTGGCCACAGCCTCCTCCTCGCTCATGCCCTCCTCCATGCGGTCCGCCAGCATCTCCGCATAATAGGTCAAATACTCCTCCGCCTCCGCCTTGCTCATTCCCTCCAGGCGCTGGTATAGCGCATTAAGAAATTGTACCCGTGTCATACGCCGCACACTCCTTTACTCGGTCATAGATGCGCTGGATCTCCGGCCAGCTGTCCAGGAACTGGTTGATTTGGCCAATTCCCGCTTCCGTGATATGGTAGAACTTCCGCAGCCGCCCGCTGTGCTCCACAGAATAGACTGACAGGCACCCCGCCGCCTCCAGGCGGCGCAGAATGGGATACAGCGTGGACTCCGATATCTCAATGCAGCTGGACAGATCCTTAATGATCTGGTAGCCGTAGGAATCCTCCCGCCGCAGTACAGCCAGTACACAGACCTCCAGCAGACCCCGCTTCAGTTGTGGGTCAATCATGGCCATACCCCCTTTCACACAATACTATATATTGCGTAGTATAATTTGTCAAGTGCTTTTTTATTTTCCCAGGCAATACGGCGCCCCGGAGGAACTCCTCCGGGGCGCTTCCGATTCGCCTATGGGTACTGCCGCACCACCGCCGTAACCTTGCCCAGTACCTGGGCCGTTTGGCCGTCGATGGGTTGGTAGGCATCGTTCTCCGGCATCAGCCATACCTGTCCGTTCTTCCGGCTCAGGCGCTTCACCGTGGCTTCATCCCCCAGCAGGGCCACCACAATTTCGCCGTTCTGCGCCGTCTGCTGCCGCCGGACTATCACCAGATCATTCGGCAGAATACCTGCCTTCAGCATGGATTCTCCCCGGACCCGCAGTGCAAAAAAGTTCTCCTCCTGGCCGCCGCAGTCAAACGTCAGGTAGTCCTCCACACACTCCTGGGCCAGGATGGGCGTACCGGCAGCTACGTCGCCCACAATGGGGATACGTCCCCGCTCCTGCCGGGCCGTCAGCACAATAGCCCGGCCCTTGAAGTCCCCCTTCTCAATCAGCCCCCGCTCCTGGAGGCGCTTGAGGTGAAAGTGGACCGTGGAGGGGGATTTCAATCCCACCGCCTCACAGATCTCCCGCACGGAGGGGGCATACCCCTGCTCCGGGATCACCTCCTGCAAATACTCATAAATCCGCTCGGTCATCTGGGTCTTCTTCGGCATAGTCAGCCCCTCCCTGCAGTTGTGTGCACCACCCGCCGCCTTCCGCATACTCCGGCGGCGTCCCCACCTGTGGCCCGGCGGGCCGGCATTCTCTTTGCCCACCACAGGAAAATAGAACAGAACGCCGTAGCCTCAGGTATGCCGGCTGCTTTTTTATCAATATAGCACGGAACCGGTGGAAATGCAACACTTGTTCTTGTATTTTGCCAAGAATCCTCTTTTGTTCCGCGGGAACGCCGCAGCTTGCCAAAAGTTGTTGATTCCCCCTTGAAATTGTGAACAGGATATGGTATGATGTAATTCCTGTGAAATGGACTTATGCGCCCAGGCGCCTTATTTCAATTGTTTTGGAGGTTTTACAACTATGCAGGCTCTCATTATGGTGATCACAATCCTTCAGCTGCTCTGCGGCCTGGCCGTGGTACTGGCGGTTCTCTTCCAATCCGGCAAGAGTGCGGGGCTTTCCGGCGCCATTGGCGGCGCGGCCGATACGTTCATGGCCAAGGGCAAGGCGAAAAGCTTCGACGCCAGACTGGCAAAGGGCACCAAGTGGGTCGGCGCTGTATTTATCGTCCTGACCCTGCTGCTGAACATTTTGCACTGAGCACAATCCGCCGCTGTTTAAAAAGCTGCCGCCCACTGGGGGCGGCAGCTTTTTGCTCTCCTCTCCCCCTTAGCTGGGGGTACGGATCTGCTCCGGCGTGGCATACAGCGTCCCCGCTTGGGGCGTCACATTCTGAATGCGAAACAACTCCTCCACGGTGACAAAGGTGTACCCCTGGGGCTGGAGTTTATCGATGATCTCCAGGGCGGCGTCCACGCTGGAGGGATAAAAGTCATGGAGCAGAATGATATCCCCGGGCTGCACATGCGCTACCACATAGCTGACCACCTTTTCCGCATGCAGCAGCTTCCAATCCTCCGGATCCAGGGACCAGTAGATCATGGGTGTCCTGACCTCCCTGGCCTGCTTGGCGCTGATGAGCCCATAGGGGGGACGGAGCCAGTAACTGCCCTTGCCAAGGATCTCCTCCAGCAGGACCTCCGTCTTTTGGATCTCCTCAATACGCGTATTTTTTTCCGCCGTCAGCAGGCGAACGTGGGAATAGGTATGGTTTCCCACCTGATGCCCCTCCGCTTTCATCCGCAGCAGCAGGGACTCATTTCCCGCAATCTGCTCACCGATCACAAAAAAGGTGGCCGACACCCCCCGCTCCAGCAGGCCGTTGAGCAGCAGGCTGGTGGTGTCCGCCCGAGGACCATCATCAAACGTCAGGGCCACATATTTAGGCTCCTCCGTCAGAGCCTGGCGGGTCTCCTCCTCCAGTTCCCCCCAGATCTCCAGGGGGATCTCCGCCGGGCCGACGGTGTAGGCGCTGAGATCCGGCTCCACCTCCCGATCCCGGCAGCCCGCCGCCAGCAGCAATCCGGCCAGCAAAACCACCGCAATCCGTTTCCTCATGATTTACCCCTCTTTTCTCCGTACTTGGCCATAGTATGCCCCGTCACACAGAAAAAAGCCGCATCCGGCAGCGAAACGCAGAAATGCTTCGCCGTAAAAAGCCGCAGTGCCCCCGCCGCGGTTTCGCGGCGGGGGCACTGCGGCTTTACAGGGGATTAAAAAACAGAAAAGATACGGTAGAGCAGTGGCAGGAAAAAATTAACCGCGACCAACGCCACCACCAGCCACAAAATCAGCTGGACCAGCCCATTGGTCTGCTGGGGCCCGTTCTTGGGCCGGGGATTCTCTGCTGGACGGGGCGGCGTCCAGTCCAGGCCGGTCCGCCGCCGTCTGGCTTTTTCGCCATGGACCTCGCTGTGGACAAAGGAGCCGCTGTGGTTCCTCTCGTTGACGCCGTCCACCCGGACCACATTCCCCCTGCTGTCCACGCCCCAGGTCTTGACCGGCTGGTTAAAGGCGCCGCACCGGGGACAAAATTCCTCCTTATCGTAGTCATACCGCTTCCTGCAGTCCTCGCACACGATCTGACGCACCTGCACCACTCCTCTCTACGCCTGTATGTATATGTCCAGTATACTATATGCCGGAGGGTTTGAAAAGTTTTTTATCGAATTTTGCCACAGGCCCCTGCAAAGAAAAAGCCCTTTCGTATGTGTAGTACTCCCACACACGAAAGGGCTTTTTGCACCGATCCGATCAAGATTCCATTCAAAGGCCCACAGAAGGCCCTTGGCCACATAACAAGCGCTGAATTTCCTGTGAAATGGTTCGGTGGGCACATAGGCCGTCACCTTTCCACAGTGCAATCCTCTCCAGGCCAGGACCCTGGCCGGAAAGGAGGAGCGGACTAATCAGACCAACTCGATCATGGCGGTCTCGGCGGCATCGCCGCGTCGGACGCCAGTGCGGGTGATCCGGGTATAGCCGCCATTGCGCTCCATATAATTGGGGGCGATCTCCTTGAAGATCTTTTTCACCACATCCTCGCGGGTAATAAAGGCCATGGCCTGGCGATAAGCAGCCAGGTCGCCCTTCTTACCCAGGGTGATCATCTTCTCAGCCAGGGGGCGGATCTCCTTGCAGCGGGTGACGGTGGACTCCATCTTCCCCTTCTCCAGGAAATCTGTCACCTGCTGACGGAGCATCGCTCTGCGCTGGTCGGTGGTCTTACCGAGCTTACGAGTTCCGGGCATTGTTGGTTTCCTCCTTCAAAAGGCGTATTGTCCTGCCGCCTGACGGCGGCTTACAATCTGGGGCGTGCGCCGAGCCTGACGGCGCCGCTCCCCTCAGTTGGTTTCTTCGTCGGCCAGGGACAGTCCCATCATGGCCAGCTTATTGATGACTTCCTCCAGGGACTTGCGGCCCAGGTTGCGCACCTTCATCATCTCGTCCTCGGTCTTGGAAATCAGATCCTCCACCGTGTTGATATTGGCCCGCTTCAGACAGTTGAAGCTGCGCACGCTGAGGTCCAACTCCTCGATCGTCAGTTCCAGCACCTTGTCCCGCTGGGTTTCCGCCTTCTCCACCACAGTGGACTTGGAGCCCACCGTGTCACTGAGATCGGTAAACAGCGCGAAGTGGTCGCATAGAATCTTCGCCCCCAGGCTGACAGCATCCCGGGCGGAAATGGTGGAATCCGTCCAGACCTCGATGGTCAGCTTGTCAAAGTCCGTCATGTTCCCCACACGGGTATTCTCCACGGTGTAGTTCACCTTATAGACAGGGGTGTAGATCGAGTCCACGGGGATCACGCCGATGATATTTTGCGAGGACTTATTCCGGTCCGCAGGCACATAGCCCCGGCCGTGGCTCAGGGTGATCTCCATGTTCAGCGTGGCGCCGCTGCCCAAAGTGGCAATATGCAACTCCGGGTTCAGCACCTCCACCTCGCCGTCGCTCTTAATGTCGCCAGCGGTTACGTCGCAGGGGCCCACCGCTTCGATGAACACGGTCTTGACGGCGTCGCTGTGCAGCTTGGTGATCAGCTGCTTGATGTTCAGGACGATCTCCGTCACATCCTCCTTGACGCCGGGAATGGTGGTGAACTCATGCTGCACACCGGCAATCTTGATGCTGGTGGCGGCGGTACCGGGCAGGGACGAGAGCATGATCCGGCGCAGCGCGTTGCCCAGGGTGGTGCCGTAGCCCCGCTCCAGGGGCTCGATCACATACTTGCCATAGGAGTCGTCACCAGGGGTTTCGATACACTCGATCTGAGGCTTCTCAATTTCAATCATGCGGTAGTTACCCTCCTTCTCTTGGCGGGCCGCTCCAGGCAGCCCACGCTAAATTCGGTTCGTGGGATAATCGAGGGTAGTCTCCGATTACTTGGAGTACAGCTCGACGATGAGATGCTCCTCGATGGGCATATCAATATCGTCTCTGGCGGGCATCTGGGCGACAGTTCCCTTCAGGGCGTTCTTGTCGCGATCCAGCCACTTGGGAACCAGGACCACGGGGGCATCCTCACCCAGCAAACGCTTAAATTTAGCGGAGGAACGGCTGGTATCCTTAACCTCGATCACATCGCCGGCCTTCACCAGGTAGGAGGGGATATTGACCTTCTTGCCGTTGACGGTAAAATGGGCGTGACTCACCAGCTGACGAGCCTCACGGCGGGTAGCGGCAAAGCCCAGGCGGTACACCACGTTGTCCAGGCGGCGCTCAATGAGGGTCAGAAGTTCCTCACCGGTCTTGCCGGGCATGCTGGCGGCCTTCTCGTAGTACATATGGAACTGCTTCTCCATAATGCCGTACACGAACTTGACCTTCTGCTTCTCCTGGAGTTGGAGGGCATACTCACTCTTCTTCTTGCGCATCTGGTTGCCGGAGTTGCGCTCAGTATTCTTCTTCGCGTAACCCATGACAGCCGGGGAAATACCCAGAGCCTTGCAGCGCTTGGCAATGGGCTGCATATTTTTAGCCATAATTTACAATTCCTCCTTCTTCCGATTTAGACCCGGCGCCGCTTGGGGGGGCGGCAGCCGTTGTGGGGGATGGGAGTGACATCCTTGATCATGGTCACTTCCAGACCCACAGCCTGCAGCGCGCGGATGGCAGCCTCACGGCCCTGGCCGGGGCCCTTCACAAAGACCTCCACGGTCTTCAGGCCGTGCTCCATCGCGGCGCGGGCAGCCACCTCAGCGGCGGTCTGAGCGGCGAAGGGAGTGGACTTCTTACTGCCACGGAAGCCCTGTCCACCGGAGGATGCCCAGGAGATCGCGTTGCCCTGGGTATCGGTGACAGTCACCATGGTGTTGTTGAAGGAAGAACGGATATGAACCTGGCCCTTTTCAATGTTCTTCTTTTCACGCCGGCGGCGGATAACCTTCTTGCCAGTCTTAGGTGCAGCCATAATTGTTCTCCCTCCTTACTTCTTCTTGTTGGCAATGGTCTTCTTGGGACCCTTGCGGGTTCTGGCGTTGGTCTTGCTGCGCTGGCCGCGCACAGGCAGGCCGCGGCGATGACGCATGCCGCGATAGCAGCCAATTTCGCTGAGACGCTTGATGTCCAGGGCAGTGGCACGGCGCAGGTCGCCCTCCACCGTGTAGCTGTGGTCGATGGCCTCGCGGAGTTTGCTCTCCTCGACCTCGGTCAGATCCTTCACGCGGGTGTCGGGGTTGATGCCCGTCTGCTCCAGGATGTCCTTGGCGCTCTTTCTGCCAATGCCGTAGATATACGTGAGGCCGATTTCGATTCGCTTGTCCTTGGGCAGGTCAATACCGGCAATTCTTGCCATAGTTTACAGCACCTCCAAATTCACTTAGCCCTGTCTCTGCTTATGCTTCGGATTCTCGCAGATCACCATCAGGCGACCCTTGCGGCGAATGATCTTGCACTTTTCGCACATGGGCTTTACGGACGGTCTTACTTTCATGATGAAGTTTCCTCCTACTTAGTACGCCAGGTAATCCGGCCACGGGTCAGGTCATAGGGAGACATTTCCACCGTGACTTTGTCACCAGGCAGAATTCTGATGAAATTCATTCTGAGTTTTCCGGAAATATGGGCCAAAATCATATGGCCATTTCCAATGTCTACTTGGAATGTAGTGTTGGGGAGCGACTCAACAACGACGCCCTCAACTTCGATCATATCGGATTTTGCCAAGTGCTATCCCTCCTGGTCTGGATTACCATCCTCGCCGAAGGCGGCGAGGGCCTTGCGGAGTTCGCTGTTGGTTACGCGCTCCCCGCTTTTCATTTTTTCAGCTGCCCGGCACTGGACGCGGGCCGCCAGGGCGGTGTGCCGGCGCTTCTTGCGCTTGGGCCGCTCCAGCTTCCGCGTCTTGCCGTCCGCCAGCAGGAGGAACTCCTCCTCCACGTCCAGGACAAAGAAATACTTCCCCTTGTCCCTGCCGGCGGTGGATTTTACAATGTCTGATCGCCCAATATCCATAGCCAATTACTCCGCTTTCGCATCGGGGTCCGTCAGAAGTTCCGGTTCCCCGTCCGTAATCAGAATGGTATTTTCATAGTGCGCAGACAACCGCCCATCGGCGGTCTTCACCGTCCAGCCGTCGCTCATCACCTTGACGGCGGCCCGCCCCGCGTTCACCATGGGTTCCACCGCGATGGTCATGCCCCGCAGAAACCGGGGCCGGCCCATGCGCGGCTCCACATAGTTGGGGATTTCCGGGGCCTCGTGCATCTGGGTGCCGATGCCGTGGCCCACATACTCCCGCACCACGGAAAAGCCGTTTTCTTCCACATACCGCTGGATGGCGCCGGACAGATCCGGCAGGCGGCAGCCCTCCCGGGCATACTTGAGGCCCTCGAAGAAACTCTGCCTTGTCACCTCGATCAGCCGCCGGGCCTCCTCAGAAATCCGGCCGCAGGCATAGGTGGCCGCGCAGTCGCCATGGTACCCGTCCTTATAGGCCCCCACGTCAATGGACACGATGTCCCCCTCCTGCAGCACCCGGTGGCCCGGAATGCCGTGGATGACCTCGTCGTTCACAGAGACACATACGCTGGCCGGGTAGCCCTCGTAGTGGAGGAAGGAGGGCGTGGCGCCCTGCGACTTGATAAAATGGTAAACTGCTTTGTCAATTTCATGGGTTGTTACGCCAGGGGCTACCATCTCTCCCGCCAAGGCGCGAGCTGCCGCGGTAATTTTCCCCGCCTGACGCATCAGGTCGATCTCATGGCTGGATTTGAGTGTAATCATTCTTTGCTCCCCAAAGCCGCCAGGATCTTCCGGGAGGTTGCCTCCTTGTTGTCGGCCACCTCCACGCTTTTGAGCAGGCCCCGGGCGGCGTAGAAATCCACCAGAGGCTCCGTCTCTGTATGATAGACCTTGAGACGTTCACGGATCGTCTCCGGTGTATCATCCTTGCGCTGGATCAGCTTGCCGCCGCAGTTGTCGCAGATGCCCTCCACCCGGGGGGGGACGGCCTCCACATTGTAGCTGGAGCCGCAGGCCTCACAGACCCGGCGGCCGCTCATGCGGCGGAGGATCTCATCCTCGGAGATCTCGATGGAGATGACCGCGTCAAAGCGAACGCCAGCCTTCTCCAGGGCCTCAGCCTGGGCGATGGTACGGGGCACACCGTCAAGGATGTAGCCATCCCTACAATCGTCTTGGCTGAGGCGCTCATCGATAATTCCGATGATGACTTCATCAGGCACTAGCTGCCCGGCATCAATATAGCTTTTGGCCTTGACGCCGGTGGGAGTGCCGTCCTTAATGGCGGCACGGAGGATGTTTCCGGTGGAGATGGAGGGGATCCCAAGCTTTTTGCACAGGATCTCCGCCTGGGTGCCCTTTCCGGCACCGGGAGCGCCTAATAAAATCAGATTCATATGCTTCTCCTTATTCCAGGAAGCCCTTATACTGGCGCATCAGCATCTGGGACTCCAGCGCGTTCACCGTCTCCAGCGCCACGCCGACCACGATGATGACAGAGGTACCACCGATGGCCAGGGACTCGATGGGGAGGATCTTCCCGGCGATCAGAGGCACAATAGCCACAATGCCCAGGTAGATGGCGCCGAACAGGGTGATCTTATTGAGAACCTTGGCAATAAAGTCGCTGGTGGGCTTCCCGGGGATAAAGCCGCCGTTGCGCTTAAGGTTGTTGGAAATCTCCACAGGGTTGAACTGGATGGTGGCGTAGAAATAGCTGAAGCCGATGATCATCATAAAGTAGACGATCATATACAGAACGGACTTGGTGTCGATGGCATTCAGCAGGGCCGCCCAGAAGCTGCCCTCCTGAGGAGCGGGCAAAAACGCGCCGATGGTGGCGGGGATGGAGGCGATGGACTGGGCGAAGATGACAGGCAGAACGCCGGACATATTCACCTTCATAGGCAGCGTGCTGGACTGACCGCCGTACATCTTCCGGCCCACCTGCCGCTTGGCATACTGGACGGGAATGCGGCGCTCCGCGTCGCTGACGAATACGATCAGTACCACCAGAGCCAGAATGCCCACCACAATCAGAATGGTCCAGGCCCAGTGCATGGTGCCGGAGGCAATGGCGCTGTACATGGTGGAGACCACCGTGGGGATGCGGGAGATAATACCCGCGAACAGGATCATGGAGATGCCGTTGCCCACGCCGAACTCGTTGCACTGCTCACCCAGCCACATCAGGAAGCTGGAGCCGGCCACAAAGGAGACGATAATCACCAGGGCGGCCCAGATGCCCTCGTTGGTCAGGATGCCGTTCTGCTTCATAATGAAGTAGAAGCCAATGGCCTGCAGCACGGCGATGCCCACGGTGGAGTAGCGTGTGATGGACTGCAGCTTCTTCTTGCCCTCTTCGCCGCCCTCCCGGGACAGACGCTCCAGGGCGGGAATGGCAACGGTCAGCAGCTGAATGATGATGGATGCGTTGATATAGGGCTGGATGCCCAGGGCAAAAACCGTAGCCTGGGCGAAGGCGCCGCCGCTCATCACGTTATACAGGCCCAGAATGGTGGTACCCATACTGTTGAGGTAGCCGCTGAGAAGAGTAGTATCCACGTAAGGCACCGCGATGGCGCTGCCGATGCGGTAAATGAGGAGAATCAGTAAAGTAAATACGATCTTTTTCCGCAGCTCGGGGATGCCCCACGCCTTGCGTACTGTTTGGATCATGTTACTTCACCTCCACCTTCCCACCGGCCGCTTCGATTGCCTCCTTCGCGGCCTTGGAAAATGCGGAAGCCTCCACAGTGACCTTCCTCGTCAACTTGCCATTGCCAAGGACCTTATAGCCATAGTGGCACTTATTGAGGATGCCCTTCGCCAGAAGCGCCTCGACGGTGACGGTGTCGCCGTCCTCAAAGGCGTTCAGGGCGCTGAGGTTCACAATCTCCAAGGGCTTCGCGAAGATATTGTGGAAGCCCCGCTTGGGCACCCGGCGGGCCAGAGGCATCTGGCCGCCTTCAAAGCCGACCCGGACGCCGCCGCCGCTGCGGGCCTTCTGGCCCTTGTGGCCGCGGCCAGCGGTCTTGCCGTTGCCGGTACCGGCGCCACGGCCCTTACGCTTACCCACGTGGGTGGAGCCGGCGGCGGGAGATAATTCATGCAGATTCATATTCCGGTACCTCCTTACTTGCTCTCTTCTACGCAGAGCAGATAGCCGATCTTGGCGATCTTGCCCCGCGTCTGTGGATTATCGGGCTGCACGGTGGTGTCACCGATCTTACGCAGGCCCAGGGAGTTGGCAGTGGCGATGTGCTTTTCCAATCTGCCGTTGAGGCTCTTGACGAGCTTGATATTCAGATTTGACATGTCACAACCCCTCCTTAACCAACAATTTCTTCCACGCGCTTGCCGCGGATGCGGGCCACTTCCTCGGGCCCCCGCAGGCTCTTCAGGCCCTCGAAGGTGGCGGCAACCACATTCTGGGGGTTGTTGGAGCGCAGGCACTTGGCGCGGATATCCTTGATCCCCGCCGCCTCCATGACGGCACGGACGGGACCGCCGGCGATGATGCCGGTACCTTCAGAGGCGGGCTTGAGCATGACCCGGCCGGCGCCGAACTCACCGATCGTTTCATGGGGAATGGTGGTTCCGGAGACGGTGACGTTGATCATATTCTTCTTGGCGTCCTCCAGCCCCTTGCGGATGGCCTCGGGGACCTCGGCGGCCTTACCCAGACCGAAGCCCACCTTGCCCTTGCCGTCGCCAACGACCATCAGGGCGGAGAATTTCATTACGCGGCCGCCCTTGACGGTCTTGGAAACCCGGTTGAGGTGGACGACCTTCTCAATATACTCACTGGGGGCTCTTTCAAATCTATTAGCCATTTTGTCCTTCCTCCTCCCTTAGAATTTCAGGCCGCCTTCGCGGGCGCCCTCAGCCAACTCGGCCACACGGCCGTGGTACAGGTAGCCGCCGCGGTCAAACACGACCACCTCGATACCTTTGGCCAGAGCCGCCTGGGCTACAGCCTTGCCTACCTCGCGGGCGGCGGCCTTATTGCCGCCGTTGCCCTCAAGCTTCAGGGAGGAAGCGGAGCACAGGGTCACGCCGTTCACATCGTCGATCACCTGGGCGTAGATATTCTTCTCACTGCGGAACACGTTCAGACGGGGGCACTGAGGAGTGCCGGAGATCTTAGCGCGCACGCGCTTATGTCTCTTCAGGCGCTGAGCGTTGGTGTTGGGTTTCTTAATCATATTTCAGCACGCCTCCTTACTTCTTCGCACCGGTCTTACCAACCTTGCGGCGGATGACCTCGTCGACATATTTGATGCCCTTGCCCTTATAAGGCTCGGGAGGACGCTTCTCGCGGACCTCTGCGGCGAACTGACCGACCTGCTGCTTGTCGCAGCCCATGATGACGATCTTGTTGGGAGCGGGGACCTCGATGGTGATACCATCCACCTCGGGCACAATGACCTGGTGGGAATAGCCCAGGTTCATCACCAGGTTCTTCCCCTCCTTGGTGGCACGGTAGCCGACGCCGTTGATCTCCAGTTCCTTCTTATACGTCTCATGGACGCCTACCACCATGTTGTGCAGCAGGGTGCGGGTGAGGCCATGAAGGCTGCGATGCTCCTTGGAGTCGGAGGGGCGCGTGACGTGAATCTCAGCGCCGTTGATCTCGATGGTCATAGCGGGATGGAGCTGCTGGGTCAGGGTGCCCTTGGGGCCCTTGACGGTAACAACATTACCCGCAGCGACGCTGACTTCAACGCCGGCGGGGACGGTAATGGGCATTCTGCCAATTCTACTCATGTCAAATACCCTCCTTACCAGACAAACGCCAGGACTTCACCGCCGACATGGGCTGCGCGGGCAGCTTTGTCGGTCATGACGCCCTTGGACGTGGATACGATGGCGATACCCAGGCCGCGGAGCACACGGGGAAGCTCATCCGCGCCGGCATAGACACGCAGGCCGGGCTTGCTGACACGGCGGAGGCCGGTGATGACCTTCTCCTTGCCGGGGTTGTACTTCAGGGTGACACGGATCACACCCTGGGTACCGTCGTCAATAAGCTGGAAACTCTTAATATAGCCCTCGTCCAGCAGGATCTGAGCGATGCTCTTCTTCATGTTGGAAGCGGGGATATCGACGGTCTCATGTTTCGCGTTGTTCGCGTTGCGGATGCGGGTCAGCATATCCGCAATGGGATCGGTGATATGCATGGAAAAATCCTCCTCATTTGAAGTTACAGCGTATGCTGTTCAGGTGACGAGGTATCACCACGAATTTGGAGCAGCACAGTGCCGCGCCGCGTAATTCGCAGTGACCTTTCGTCATCCCATCGTCGGGGCGAAATCCACTTCGCTCCGCTTCCGCCTTTCGGCGAAATCTGCGCTCCGTTTCTTTGCCCCTCCTCCTCCGAAGGAAACCCGCTTCGCTGGGCTTCCTTCGGTTTCAGATTCGCCTCGGGGCCTGGCGTCCTCCTTGTCTTACCAGGACGCCTTGCGGACGCCAGGGATCTCACCCTTATAGGCCAGTTCCCGGAAGCAGATACGGCAGACACCGTAGTCCCGGAGATAGGCATGGGGCCGACCGCAGATCTTGCAGCGGTTGTAGCGGCGGCTGGAGAACTTGGGCTCAGCCTGCTGCTTCAGAATCATAGACTTCTTCGCCATTTTTTAATCCTCCCAATCAGCGCTCGAAGGGCGCGCCAACCAGCTCCAGCAGAGCCTTGGCCTCTTCGTCGGTCTCAGCGGTGGTGCAGATAATGATGTCCATGCCGCGGATCTTATCGATCTTGTCGTACTCGATCTCAGGGAAGATCAGCTGCTCCTTGACACCCAGAGCATAGTTGCCCCGGCCGTCAAAGCTGTTGGGGTTGATGCCGTGGAAGTCGCGCACGCGGGGCAGGGCCACGTTGAACAGGCGGTCCATGAACTCCCACATCTTGTCGCCCCGCAGGGTGACTTTGGCGCCAACGGGCATGCCCTCGCGGACCTTGAAGTTGGCCACGGACTTCTTGGCAATGGTGATGATGGCCTTCTGGCCGGTGATGGTGGTCAGGTCACGAACCACGGCGTCCAGCACCTTGGCGTTATCCCGGGCCTCGCCGCAGCCGACGTTTACCACGACCTTATCCACCTTGGGGATCTGCATGACGCTCTTATACTCGAACTTCTTCATCAGAGCAGGAGCGACTTCTTCCTGGTACTTTGTCTTAAGAGTCGGCATAATTCCTTCCTACTCCTTTCTTACAGTTCGGCGCCGCAGTGCTTGCACACGCGGGACTTTTTGCCGTCAGCGATCTTGTGGGCCACACGGGTGCCCTTGCCGCACTTAGGGCAGACAACCTGCACCTTGCTGGCGTAGAGGGGGGCCTCCCGCTTCACGATACCGCCCTCTTCGCCCTGACGGCGGGGCTTGGTGTGGCAGGTCACCATGTTGATGCCCTCCACCAGAACCTTGGCCTGGCTGGGGATGGTGCCCTGCACCTTGCCCTGGCGGCCCTTGTCCTTACCGGACAGGACGACGACGGTGTCGCCCTTTTTCACATTCATAGCCATTTTTCTCCGCTCCTCCTTACACGACTTCGGGAGCCAGGGACAGGATCTTCATATAATCCTTGTCGCGCAGCTCACGGGCGACGGGCCCAAAGATACGGGTACCTCTGGGGTTCTTGTCGTCTTTGATGAGGACGGCGGCGTTGTCGTCGAACCGGACGTAGGTGCCGTCCGCCCGGCGCACGCCCTTGGCGGAGCGGACGATGACGGCCTTGACCACCTCGCCCTTCTTCACCGTGCCGCCGGGCTGAGCCTTACGCACAGAGGCCACGATGACATCGCCGATATTACCGTACCGCCGCTTGGAACCGCCCAGAACACGGATGCACTTGATCTCCTTGGCGCCGGTATTATCAGCGACCTTCAAAAAACTTTCCTGTTGGATCATCTATCGGCACCCCCTTACTTCGCTTTTTCGATGATCTCGACCACGCGCCATCTCTTGTCCTTGGACAGGGGGCGGGTCTCCATGACCTTCACCTTATCGCCCACGCCGCAGGTGTTCTGCTCGTCATGGGCCTTCAGCTTATAGGTGCGGCCAACGATCTTCTTATACAGAGGATGGGCAACCCGATCCTCAATCGCCACAACAACGGTCTTGTCCATCTTGTCGGACACGACCTTACCAACCCTAGTCTTCCGGGAGGAAATTCTTGCTTCACTCATTTCGATTTACCTCCTTCTCTTACTTAGCGGCAGCGGTCTGCTGCTCGCGGATAATGGTCTTGACTCGGGCAATATCACGCTTGACCTCAGCAATCTTGACAGGGTTGTCCAGCTGGTTGGTGGCGTGCTGCATACGCAGGAAGAACAGGTCCTTCTTCAGGCTGACCAGCTTCTCGCTCAGTTCAGCCGCGCTCATCTTACGGATTTCACTTGCCTTCATCTTATTCACCTACTTCCTGAACGTCCAGGTCCTCCCGCTTGGCGATCTTGCACTTGATGGGCAGCTTGTGGCTGGCCAGGCGCAGGGCCTCGCGGGCGGTCTCTTCGGGAACGCCGGCGATCTCGAACATGACACGACCGGGCTTTACGACGGAGACCCAGTACTCGGGGGAGCCCTTACCGGAACCCATGCGGGTCTCGGCCGGCTTCTCGGTGACGGGCTTGTCGGGGAAGATCTTGATCCACACCTGGCCGCCGCGCTTGGTGTAGCGGGTCATGGCGATACGGGCAGCCTCGATCTGATTGCTGGTGATCCACGCGGGCTCGGTAGCCACCAGGCCGAACTCACCATAGGTGATGGTGTTGCCTCTCATGGCCTTGCCGGTGAGGCGGCCGCGATGGACTCTGCGGTATTTGACTCTCTTAGGCAGAAGCATTACTGAGCGCCTCCTTCTTTCTTCTCAGGGCGGGGGCCGCGGTTGTCATTGCTGCGGTTGAAGGTACCCTGGCCATCGCGGCGAGGGCCGCGGTTATCATTGTTGCGGTTAAAGCCGCCGCGGTTGTCGCGGTTGAAGCCGCCCGGACGGCGGTCGCCATCCCGGCGGGGACGGCGCTCCCGGCGCTCCTCATAGGGCTTGGAGGTGTCCATGGTGCGGGGAGTGGTCCGCAGGGTCTGGCTGAGGATCTCACCCTTGTAGATCCACACCTTCACGCCGATGCGGCCGTAGGTGGTCGCAGCCTCGGCAAAGCCGTAGTCGATGTCGGCGCGGAGGGTCTGCAGGGGGATGGTGCCCTCGTGATAGCACTCGCTGCGGGCGATCTCGGCGCCGCCGAGACGGCCGCCGCACATGACCTTGATGCCCTTGGCGCCCATGCGCATCGCGCGGCCGATGGAGTTCTTCATCGCGCGGCGGAAGCCGATGCGGCGCTCCAGCTGGCTGGCGATGTTCTCGGCCACGAGCTGGGCGTTGGTGTCAGGAGTGCGGACCTCGACGATGGAGAGGGCCACGGGCTTGCCGATCATCTTGCTGACCTGAGCCTGGAGCTTCTCTATCTCAGCGCCGCCCTTGCCGATGACCACGCCCGGACGGGAGCAGTGGATATAGATGCGGACCTTGTTGCTGTCGCGCTCTATCTCGATGGTGGGGACGCCGGCGGAGTAGAGGGTCTTCTTCAGGAACTTGCGGATCTTGTAGTCCTCGACTATAAGGTCGCCGACCTTGTCGTTCCTCGCGTACCAGCGGGAATCCCAGTCCTTGATGACGCCGACGCGGAGGCCGTGCGGATTAACTTTCTGTCCCATATTTCTCCGCCTCCCTTATTCCTTCTCAGCCACGACGACGGTGATGTGGCTGGTGCGCTTGTTGATGCGGAACATGCGTCCGTGCGCCCTCGGCTGGCCGCGCTTCAGGATGGGGCCGGCATCGACATAGGCCTGCTCGACGTAGAGCTTGGCCGGGTCCATCTCGAAGTTGTTCTCAGCGTTGGCAACGGCGCTCTTGAGCACCTTGACGACGTACTCGCAGCCGGCCTTCGGGGTGTTCTCCATGAGGGCCTGCGCGTAAGCGGCTTCCTTGCCGCGGATCATGTCGCAGATTATCTGCACCTTGCGGGGAGCGATGCGGACGTACTTCGCCTGCGCCCGCGCAGTTTTCAGTTCTTCCATGTCTTCTCCCCCTTACTTACCGGTCTTGCCGCCGGAGTGGCCGCGGAAGGTGCGGGTGGGCGCAAACTCGCCCAGCTTGTGGCCGACCATGTCCTCGGTGACGTAGACGGGAACGTGGCGGCGCCCGTCGTGAACGGCTATCGTATGCCCGACGAAGGACGGGAATATCGTCGAGGCGCGGCTCCAGGTCTTCAGGACCTTCTTCTCGCCGGCCTTGTTGAGCTCATCGACGCGCTTCAGCAGCTCGGGAGCGGCGAAGGGGCCTTTCTTTATGCTTCTGCTCATTTGCTGTTTCCCTCCTTACTTCGCGTTGCGGCGCTTGACGATGAACTTATCGGTCGGGTTCTTCGTCTTGCGGGTCTTGTAGCCCAGCGCCGGCTTGCCCCAAGGAGTGACGGGGCCGGGACGGCCGACAGGCGCCTTGCCCTCGCCGCCGCCGTGGGGGTGGTCACAGGGGTTCATGACGGAGCCGCGCACCGTCGGGCGGATGCCCATGTGGCGCTTGCGGCCAGCCTTGCCGATGGAGACGTTGGCGTGGTCGATGTTGCCGACCTGGCCGATGGTGGCCTTGCAGTTCATGCGGACCTTGCGCATCTCGCCGCTGGGCATACGGATGGTGGCCATGCCGCCTTCCTTCGCCATCAGCTGAGCGGCGACGCCGGCGGCGCGGACGAGCTGGGCGCCGCGGCCGGGGTAGAGCTCGATGTTGTGGATAACGGTGCCGACGGGGATGTTCTCAAGCGGCAGGCAGTTGCCCGGCTTGATGTCCGCGTTGGCGGAGCTCAGGATGGTGTCGCCGGCAGCGAGGCCGACAGGCGCGAGGATGTAGCGCCTCTCGCCGTCCTCGTACTCGACGAGCGCGATGAAAGCGGAGCGGTTCGGGTCGTACTCCAGGCGGAGGACCTTCGCGGCGGCGTCCATCTTGTCGCGCTTGAAGTCGATGACGCGGTACTTCCTGCGGTTGCCGCCGCCCTTGTGGCGGACGGTGATGCGGCCGTAGCTGTTGCGGCCGGAGTTCTTTTTCCTGACCTCTATGAGACCCTTCTCGGGCTTGGCGTGCTTATCGACTCCGTCGAAGCCGGACACGCTCATCTGGCGCCTTGCGGGGGTCGTGGGCCTGTAAGTTTTAATAGACATCTCTCATATCCTCCCTTACACCATGCCCTCGAAGAGCTCGATGCCCTTGGAGTCCTCGCTCAGCTTCACGACGGCCTTCTTCCAGGTCTTCGTGTAGCCCTGCGGGTACGCGCCAGTGCGCTTCTTCTTGCCGCCCACCGTGGTGGTGGTGACGCGGATGACCTTCACGCCGAAGATCTCCTCAACGGCCTTCTTTATCTCGATCTTATTGGCATCCTTAGCGACCTCAAAGGCATACTTCTTGATGTCGAGGTCCTCCATCGACTGCTCGGTGATGATGGGGCGGATGACGATATCGTACGCGGTGGCCATCAGGCGAACACCTCCTCGATCTTCTGCAGCGCAGCCTTGTCGACCACGAGCACACGGTTGTTGAGAATCTCATAAGCCGAGATGATGGTGGCGGTGGTAGTGGTCACGCCGGGGATGTTCCTGGCGGACTTCACAACGGCCTCGTCCACGTTCTCGGTGATGACCATGGCCTTGCCCTCGACGCCGATCTTCTTCAGGAACTCGGCAAAGGGCTTGGTCTTGATCTCCTCGACCTTCAGGCCGTCGATGACGAGGATGCTCTCCTCAGCAGCCTTGGCGCTCAGCGCGCTCTTCAGGGCCAGACGGCGGGTCTTCTTGGTGAGGGAGTAGCGGTAGTCGCGCGGCTTCGGAGCGAAAGCGACGCCGCCGTGACGCCACACGGGGCTTCCGGCGTAGCCGGCGCGGGCGCGGCCCGTGCCCTTCTGACGCCAGGGCTTCTTCGTGGTGTAGCTGACCTCGCCCTTGGTCAGGGCGCTCTGCGTGCCCTGGCGCTGGTTGGCGAGATAGTTCTTGACGGACGCATGGAGGACGGCCTCGTTGGGCTCTATGCCGAAAACGGCCTCGGAGAGCTCGTATTCGCCGACTTTGTCGCCTGCCATGTTGTAGATGACTGCTTTAGGCATTTAACTCTCTCCTTTCTTTAGCCTCTGGCCGAACGCTTCTGCGGGTTCGTGCTGACGGTCGGGGTCGCGGGGCCCTTGCGGACGAACTTCTTGACAGAGTTCTTCAGGTACACGATGCCGCCCTTGGGGCCGGGAATCGCGCCGCGGACAACTATCATATTGAGCTCGGGGTCAACCTTCACAACGTCGAGGTTCTGAACGGTGACCTGCTCGACGCCCATGTGGCCGGCGCCGATCTTGCCCGGGAATATGCGGGAGGGGTCGGTGCTGCTGCCCATGGAGCCGGCGTGACGGTGGACAGGGCCGCCGCCGTGGCTGGTCGGGGTGCGCCCGGCGTTCCAGCGCTTCACGACGCCGGCGTAGCCGTGGCCCTTGCTGATGCCGGTGACATCGACGCGCTCGCCCTCTTTGAAGACGTCGGCCTTCAGGACGTCGCCCACGTTCAGGGCGGAGCAGTCCTCAAGGCGGAACTCGTGCAGGTGCTTCATCATGCCCACGCCGACCTTCTCAAGGTGGCCCTTCTCAGGCTTGGTGAGCTTCTTGGCGGCGACTTCGCCGTAGCCGAGCTGGACGGAGTCGTAGCCTTCCTTGTCCGCCGTCTTCTTCTGGACGACGACGCAGGGGCCGGCCTCTATTACGGTGACCGGAACGACCTTGCCCGCCTCATCGAAGATCTGCGTCATGCCGACCTTCCTGCCGATGATGGCTTTCTTCATGTCTATTTCCTCCTAACGGTTATTGGTTGAGAGGCCTCTTGGACTTCCCAACATGACCCTGCCCGTTCACGCAAGTCGCGGGCAAATGGGTTATAAATAAGGTATCGCTCAGAGCTTTATCTCGATCTCGACGCCGGCGGGAAGTTCAAGGCTCATCAGGGCCTCAACGGTCTTCTGGGTCGGATTCATGATGTCGATAAGCCTCTTGTGGGTGCGGCGCTCAAACTGCTCACGGCTGTCCTTGTCCTTGTGTACCGCGCGGAGAATGGTGACGACCTCCTTCTTGGTCGGCAGGGGGATGGGGCCGGAGACCTTGGCCTCGGTGCGCTTGGCGGTCTCGACGATGGTCTCGGCTGCCTTGTCGATGAGCTGGTGGTCGTAGGCCTTGAGCCTGATGCGGATCATTTTCTTGTTTGCTGCCATGTCTTTTCCTCCTGAATTCGTACTTAGGCGGTTTCCGCCGCCCAGTGGTACGGTGAGCATTTTTTCATACACGCAACCGTGCGTATCAGGCCCCGCCCGAAAAACAAACCGGCTTTGTGGCCGGTTCTCCCCCGTACAGGCGATATACGCCATGCACGAAAAAAGCTCAGCCGCCCGATTTCGCGCCCCGGATGGCCGGAAGCGCCGGACATACTCCACGGAAGTTACCGGTTTTTCGCCGCAATCTCCCGCTTCATCGCATAGTGCGCCCTTGGCAGGCGCTTAAGTAGAATACCAAAGACCGGGCAAGTTGTCAATAGCTTTTTTGGATTTATGACAGAAAATTTCGCATTATTTTTGTGAAACTTGCGGGGCAAAAAACGGAGCCGGACTTTCGTCCGGCTCCGCCTCAAAACAGGGATTTACTTGGAGAGGAAGCGCATGATCATGGCCGCAGCCTGGGCGCGCGTGGCGGTGGCAAGCGGAGTCAGAGCGCCGTTCTCGTCGCCCTCGGTGAGGCCAGACCCGCAGGCCCACTGGAAGGCGGACATCGCGTACTCGCTGATGCTGGCGGCATCAACGTAGCTCAGGATGTTGGTGCTCTCGCCCACGCTGACGTCATAGCCCTTTATCTGGGCGTAGCGGTACAGCATGGTGACGAGCTCCTGACGGGTGATGGCCGCAGTCGGGTTCTCGCCGTCGGAGATGCCGTTGGTGATGACCCACTCCTGAGCCTTGGCGTACCAGCTGTTGCCGCCGGTGGTGTCAACGCCGCTCATGCGGGCGATGATGGTCCAGACCATCGCGCGGGTCAGGGTGTCGTTGGGCGCGAAGGTATAGGTGTCAACGCCGTCCATCAGCTTGTTGTCGTAGACGTACTTGACAGCGGTATAGTACCAAGCGGAGGTCGGCACGTCGTAGAACGGGAAGCTCGGCACATCCGGCTCCACAGGTTCGCTCGGCTCGGGGACGTAGGGCGTGTCGGGGTGACGCACCCAGGATGCCTCAAAGGTGGTGTTGCCCCAAATCACGACGCTGTCGCCGCCGTCGTAGACATTGCCGTCGGAGCAGGCCCAGCCGAGGAAGGCGTAGCCGCTCTTGCTGGGGGTGGGCAGGTTCACGCTTTCACCCTTGAGGACGGTCTTATGCCCGGTGGCAGCGCCGTTGTTGTAGATGTAAACGACGTTGTATTCTTCTTTCCACAGGGCGCTGATGGTGGTGTCCTCGGTGACAGTGTACTCGTCCCCGGGGTCGTAGGTTTTGTCGCCGTCGCTCCAGCCGAGGAATGCGTAGCCGTCGCGGGTCGGTGCGGCGGGGAGATTGATGGTCTCGCCGTCAACGTAGGTGTTCACGGTGTCAGCGGTACCGTTGCCGTATACGACCGTGACAGTATGGATCACCCTGCCAGGTATCGCAATGGCCTCAACAGTGCCGTCGGGAGCGGCGGCCTGGAGCGCCTCGGCCAGAGTCTCGTAGTAGCTGTAATACAGGTCTTTGTGGACCATATACTTGAATTCGCTGGACAGATAAGAGACATCAACAGGCTCGGTGAAATAGCCGCCGTTGACAAGAATATCAGCTTCATTTGTAGCGCTGCCGGGATCCTGGACGCCAATCGGGCCAACAATTTCGCCGGCATTTATGGCTAGGGAACCAACAGTCCCTGAACCATCATGACCGAAGTATATGGAATTGCCAGTGGTGTTGGTATACTCGATTTTGGTGTGTTCGCCATCGATAGTTGCGTCGGTGTACCCGACAAAAACGCCACTACCGCCGGAAATTTGACTGTTTTCGATGGTCAACTCATGATTGCTGGTGGCGAAGTCCGCGGAATTATTGAGATGCACGGCAGGAACGCTACTGCCGGCTTTTATAGTGCTGTTCTTGATGGTATAGGTAGAGCCGTCCTTATTGCTTACCTTATATGAATTCTGATAAACCGCATAATTGTCGGATTCAATGTAAGCTCCGTCCAATGTGATATTATTGCTGGGACCATAGCCCCAAACGCAGTTATTACCGCCAAAAATCTTGCCATATACATATACAGTGTTTCGGCCGTCACAAACCAGGGCGTCGCAGGCGGCAATAATAGTAGTGCCATTCTCAATTGTAACAGTGCTCGTATCACCTGCTTCGATCGCGGTACCACCAGGGCAGGTGTTTTCATAAGTGCCGTTCTTAATAGTAAAATTAACCCAATAAATCGCGATGCCGAAATAGTCACCGCAGGTCAAGGTATTGCCGCCCAAATCAAGGGTAAGATCTTCTCTGACAGCGACGCCGTAACCATAATTACCATATGTAACTCGGTCACCTTCATCAGCGTCAGCAGCTCTCAGCTCAGCATTTTTCAGCAGCTCAATCGTGCCGCCGCCGCCCTTGTTGGCTGCGCTGATAGCGGCGCCAACAGTTGTGTAGTACGTAGTGCCGCTTTTGTTCGTATAGGCCGCGACATCATTCTCCGTCGGTCCATCCGCCAACGCGGCGGCGGGGAGAAGGGACGCTACCATCAGGACGGCCAGAAGCAGCGCCAGGATGGACTTCTTCATTGGATTTTCCTCCTTATGTTCTTTTTTGCTTTCTAAGTGTTATCATTGATACAGGCTCCGCCTGTATCAATAGCAAGGGGTACCCCTTGCCTCATTCGCTTCTTTATATTACCATCTGTGCTCGAATAGTGCAAGCTCATTATTAAGATTTACCAAAAAAACCGCCCCGGTTTCCCGGGGCGGTTCAGCCTTTTTTATGCCTTTTAGTCCAGCTTCATGGGCGCTTCGCCCTTTTTGAAGTGCAGCTCCTTCATGCCCTCGACCTCGTCGCACACCTGTTTGAACGAGCAGACCGAGCAGTCAGTGGCCAGGCCGTCCATGATGTGGTTCAGCGTCAGCGTGATCTTATCCACCTTCTTCGCCGTGTCCGCAAGCTCCTTGCACAGCTCGCGGTCGCCTGTGACGAATATGACGCAGACATGGTCTATGAGCTTGTTTTCCTTATACTTCTTTATGAAGCTGTTGCCGATGGCGCGGAAGCTTATCCCGCGCTTCACGGCCTGTTTCGACACGCGCACCTGTTCTCTCTGATTCTCCGGGGACACGCGCATCATATAGCCTTCGGGGTAGACGTGGTATTTCACGAACTCCATGTCCCTTATCGTGCGGAAAGCCTCCTGGTCGTCGCCGCTGATGTTGTTGACATGCAGCAGCACTATCCGCGCAAAGGGGGTGTCCGCCCGGATGGAGCCGAGGTCGGGACCGACAAGCATTATCCTGTCCTCAGGGACAAGGCTCGCGTCCGTCGTGACGCAGGTGCAGTTCGAGGCCGGGCTGCTGCCGCCGCCCAGCTCATAGGCCGCGTCACGCGTCAGCACCAGCTCGTTCTGCCCGAGGTCCTTCCAGGCGCGCGACGGCTCATAGCCCCACACCTGGGGACGCAGGCCGCCGAGCTTCTCCGTCAGCTCCCGTATCGTGCTGTTATATAGCTCCATCCTATTAGAACGCTATGTCTCTCGGCTTGCGGTCATGGAACTTGTTCAGCACCGTATACAGCCAGCCGACGAGCTTCATGTCGAGGTTCAGCATGTAGACCGTGAACAGCACCACAAACGTCACTGAGAGGGCCTTGAACAGGAATTTGAACATCCTGCCTATTATGCAGCCTTTCTTCATTTATCAGACCATTCCTTTCGTTTAGGCTCGGGCCGGGTCTCACGCGCCCTTGGCTATGCCTTTCTGGCGGGCGTA